>Ga0187894_10002780_pt1 | contig 20542 bp, 12 predicted proteins | sample GBC1701081metaG_FD_136650 | JGI IMG/M metagenome (GOLD analysis project Ga0187894, IMG submission 136650) | White microbial mat communities from a lava cave in the Kipuka Kanohina Cave System on the Island of Hawaii, USA - GBC170108-1 metaG ...
ACTGCGGCGACGATCTCGCCTTGCGACAGACGTGAGCGGATCAAAAACTGTGCACCCGCGCCGGCGCCTTCGTCCTGCGCCGCGGCATAGTAGACGATCGGGCGAAACTCTTCGCGCAGATCCTCATACTTGGTGTCTCCTGCCAGGCCGACAATTTCGTAGAGCGTGTCAGGTGATCCCGGTGTGGCTTCGATCCATAAGCGTTGGCCTACCGGATTAGCCCCGTTCAGAAACCTGCGCGCGAACGCATGGTTCACGATCGCGACCCGCGGCGCGCCGATCCGGTCGCGGCCGTCGAAATCCCGACCGGCCACTAACGGCACTTCCAACGTTTGAAAATAACCTGGACCAACACGACTCAACCTTGTCGGTCTTGGCTCGCGCGCCGCGCCATCGATCCAGGCACTGCCACCGCCCCAATCGCGCAGCGGAACGATATGCGTGAGCGCCGCCGATTCCACACCCGGAATCGCGCGAATACGTCCGAGTAACTCATCCTTGAAAGCTGGCACACGCTCGGGCGGAAGATTCAAGCGCTGAAATACTGCCGTGGCGGTCAGCACACCTTCGTCGCGGAAGCCCATGTCAATCGTGAGTATTTTCGCCAGACTGCGTGCGAACAGCAGCGCGCCCGCAACCAGCACGAGTGAAAGCGCAACCTGCACCACCGTGAGCGCGCGACGCAAAGTAAATCGCTCACGGCTCGCTGACATGCCGCGACCGCTCGCAATGATCGTCGCGCCCGGTTGCCGCCGTGTGATCCGGATCGCGGGAGCCAGGCCAAACAGCAGGCAAGTCGCCACCGCTAAGCCGGTGATAAAACCAAGCACGCGCCAATCGGGAGCGAGATCGAGAAACACCGGATCGGCAGTGGTACTGAGAAAGGCGACGAGCAGCCGGCTCAACGCCTGGGCCAACACCGCTCCCAACGCTCCTCCAACTGACGCCAGCAACAGGCTCTCAACCAGCAACTGCCGGACGAGCCGTCCGCGCGACGCGCCAAGCGCTTGCCGCACTGCGATCTCGCGTTCGCGCGCGCTCGCACGCGCCATCAGCAAGTTCGCCAGGTTGGCGCAGGCGATCAAGAGGACCAGCGCGGCGATCGCCAGAAGCAGCAACAGCGGTTGTTCATATTTTTCTCGTAACTGAGAAATGCCCGTGCCCGCGGGAACAGCGATCAGTTTCGACCCGAGATAAGCCTGTACGCTGGGAGGCGGGTAATCCGCGGGGAGCGTGGTGGCGAAGAGATCGGATGAGATGGTTTGCGTGTGCGTGGCCGCCTGTTCAATGGTCCAGCCGGATTTGAGACGGCCGTTCACCGTCAACCACCACAAGAATCCCGAGTACATGCGGTTATTACCGCGTACGAGTGCTGCGGCACAGATCGGTAGCGACAGATCAAACGATCGCCCGACCTCCATGCCGAAAAAGTTCGCAGGCGTGACGCCGATGATTTCGAATGAGTGATCGGCGAACGTGAGCTGCCGCCCGATGACGTTTGCGTCTCCACCATACTCGCGTTGCCAGAAGTCATGACTAAGGACAATGCCAGGCGCCGCACAGCCACGCTGATCGTCTGTGCTGGTAAAGACGCGGCCACGCGCAGCATTGACACCGAGCGTGTTGAAGAAGTCGCCGCTAACGTAAAGCATTCTCGCGGGACGCACCTCACCACCGGTAGCGAGGTTTGCTGTGTCAGTGCCCCACGCGAAGATTCCGGAAAAGGCTCGTTGCCGATCGCGGATCTGTTCCCAGATCGGAAAGGTCAGCGAAGGTTCGCGCGAGAATCCGCCGCGTGCGCCTTCCATATCGGCCATGCGAACTTCGACCAGCTCCTGCGGTGCTCTAACCGGCAACGTGCGCAGTCGTACCGCATCGAGCAGTTGAAAGATCGCGGTGTTAGCGCCGATACCGAGCGCCAGCGACAGGATCGCGACGGTGGTGAAGCCTTTGTGTTTGAGCAACATTCGCACGCCGAAGCGCAGGTCTTGAATCATTGCGTCCTCCCATCTTCTCGGCTGCAACCATAAGGCATCGATCAGTGCGCCGGCGCTGTGTGAAAACAGACTGAGCTTGGTGCGCCAGTTGAGTTGATGCCATTGGGCCAACAGCAATTCGCGGTGCAGTAACTCCGCTTCCCACTCCTGCCGCCAGTCGGCGCGCAGACGGCGCGGCACGATCACGCCGATGAGCGTGATGAGCCAGAGCCACGGGCTTTTTGCCTTCGCGCTGGGCACGGTTAGTAGGTCAGCCTTTCTGCTGAGCGGGTTTGTTGGTCGCGAGTGGTTCGAGCTGCGCGAGCAGCCGAAAGCGTTGGCGTGCATCGGCGAGCGCGGTTCGACCTGTTTTAGTAACTTCGTAATACTTGCGTGGAGGGCGCTGGGCAGCTTGCGCGACACTCGCGCGCTCCCACTTGGAGACGACGAAGCCGGAATCTTCGAGTCGCCGGAGTGCGGGATAGACAGTGCCGCTGGCCAGGCCGGTGACAGTCATGATGTCGAAGCCGTAGCGATAGCCGTACTCGACCACCTGTAAGATCAACGCCATCGTGTATGAAAGATAGTTCTTGCCCATATAGAAATCGCTATATATCAATATCTACATAGGGTAGTCAAGTTTTAATTTTTCTGGCGGGCCGCAAGAATATAAGAGAAAGAGATCGACTAGTTTGAAGCGTCCGGGTTCAGATCCAACCGCGAAACCGCGCGTAATCGACGATCTCGGCGCGGTTCTTCAGATCGAGTTTCTGCATTGAGTTGGCTTTATGACTCTCGACTGTCTTTACGCTGATCGCGAGCTTGTTAGCGATCTCCTTATTCGTGTAACCGTTTGCGACCAACGAAATCACTTGCACTTCACGCTCTGACAACGGCTTTCCGTGCGGGTCGCCTTTCCACGTGACGTTTTCAGGCGGCGTATTGAGCATTAGCTCCTGCGAAGCACGATCGATGTATCGCCCTCCTCTTGATACCGTCACGATCGCGTCGACCAGTTCGTCGAAAGCGGCCTGTTTGAGAACGTAGCCGGATGCTCCGGCCTTGAGCATCTGGCTCAAATAGGCGCTGGCCCGATGTGCCGTCAGAGCGACGACTTTGACCTGCGGACATAGCTCTCTGATTTTTGCGGTTGCGTCCGCGCCATTCATTTGAGGCATGGAAACGTCCATCAACACGATGTCCGGCTGCAACTCACTCGTTTTCTGCCACGCGTCGATGCCGTCGTCAGCTTCGCCAACCACTTCCATGTTTGGCTGCTCGTCGATCAATCTCTTCAAACCCTCGCGCAAGATGCGATGATCTTCGGCCAGCAGTATTTTCAACTTTTCCATCACCGCTATCCTGCCGATCCGTTTTGTGAAAGAGGAATGCTGACTACGATCGTGGTGCCTGCGCCAGATTCGATCTTGAATTCACCGCCGACGAGTTGCACCCGCTCCTGCATGCCCATCAAACCCAGTCTGCGATTTTCCACCGCATCGCTCATCAGGTTCTCGGCGTCAAAACCGACGCCATCGTCCTCGATGATCACCTGCACGTGATGATCGTCACGGGCGAGAATCACGCTGACGATGTCTGCTTGCGAATGCCTGGAGACATTGGTCAGTGCTTCCTGCACGACCCTGTAGATCGCAACTTCGACATCTGATGAGAGTCGTTCGGCATGGTTGTTAAATCCGGCACTGTTGAAGACGGCCTTGATTCTTTGCTGGTGTCTTCGTGCCCACTCACGCGTCAAGCTCGACAGGGCCGCTTCCAGTCCCAGATCGTCGAGCGTTGTCGGCCGCAACTCCAGGGCAACGCCATGCACGTCGAGCTCGAGTTGTCTCGTGGTCTCTTTTAGATAAGACAACTTATCCAGTGCGATGGCCGGAAGTTCCGGAAGCCGCGCGCAGGATTCAAGCCCGATGAGTAGGGCGGAGAGATACTGACCGATATTATCGTGTAACTCACGTGAGAGGTGTCGTCGCTCGTCCTCGTGCGCAGTGATCAGACGTTGGAGCAGTCGTTTGCGTTCGTCTTCGGCGTGCTTACGATCGGTGATGTCCTGGCCGATGCAGACGCTGGTCCCATCCGACAGGCGCACGATTGCCCAAGTCGTATCGATCAGGCGGCCGTCGCGAGTTTTCGATTTAAAGTCGAGCCATTCGCCGTTAGCCTTGGCGATCCAGTCACGAGCGCGGCGCAGATGGTTTTCATCAGGATAGACTTCGGGCAGGATATCGCCTTTGCGGTTCCGCGCCTCCGCCAACGACCAGCCAAACGTGCGCTCCCACTCGTGATTCACCAGTTTCAGGCGACCGGTCGCATCGCGGAAGCTGATCATCAGGGGAATATGGTCGACGATCTTTTGCAGAATCTCGGTCTGTTTGCGTAGCTCGTCCTGCGCCTGCTTCCGCTTGGTGATGTCGAGCATGATACCGCTGAGGTGCATACTGCCTCTCGGTTCAGCCTTCACGGAAACAATGTCGTGCAACCACACAACGCTGCCGTCGGCAGCGATCATTCGATATTCAAACTCGTGATCCTGCCCGCGCCTGGTAGAGTCCAGGCAGAAAGCCGAGCACCAGTCCTTGTCGTCGGGATGCGTATGATCGCGCCAGAAGTTAGGCTCCAGCCAACGTTGGATTGGGTAACCGAGAATCCGCTCCGCTTGCGGACTGACGAAGGTAAATTGAAAGGTTTCGGCGTCAGCCTCCCACACAATGCCATCCAGGGAGTTGATTAACTTGCTGTAGAGTGATGGATTGTCCCGCATAGGCATGCACTTCGGTCGAATTGACGGTTTTGGGTGGATTATATCGAACCCGGTGAGGGCGGCGAAGCGGCCAGCTTTTCTGGAAGTGTCTTAATTTGAAGAAGCTCAAACTAAGACATTACCGATTTTCTCAGGGAAAACCCCGATTTTCCTCCTCAGGTCTTCTCACTACAATCGCGCGCAAAGTGCGGGGACATTCCGGCTCTCTGATGCAAACAGGGCTCGGTGAGTCTGATGACTTTGGTTCGTCACTCCCGACTGGGGTGAGCGCGATGCTCGCGTTTCGCGTGGGGTAAAGCACGTGAACCATTGGCGGTGGGAACTGTGGGAGTTTCCCGCCCCTTCGCACCTTTAACAACACTCTTCTGGGAGTTTTCACCCAACCAACTCGGGGTGAATTCGTCCAATCTCCACATCTGCTTGTAATTACCTACCTGTTTCAAGCCGGTCCCTAAAACGGCACATCAGTTGCCGAATGATCTGCACTGCCACTAAATGACCCAGATAAGGTGGTGACGAAAGTTATGCAGATTCAAACCAAGCGTAAGCGAATAACTTTTATGGATCGTGATCCTGTCGTACTGGTTGCCGAAGATCACGATGACACCCGTGAAATCCTCACGCTCCTGCTCGGAGCGCGTGGGTGTCATGTGATCGCTGCCGAGAATGGTCCACAGGCCATCGATCTAGCGGACAAGTTACATCCTGATTTGATCTTGATGGATTTGAAGCTACCGCTGCTCGATGGGATAGCGGTGACTCGCCTGGTGCGCGCGCATCACTCTTTGAATCAAGTGCCGATTGTGATCGTTACCGGATATGATTGCCCTCAGTTGCACCGCGATGCGCTCAGCGCCGGTTGCAACCACTACCTCGTCAAACCGATCGACTTCGAAGGTTTGCTGGAAGTGATCACCAATCTTCTTCGCTCAGCGCCGCAGCCATCAGCGAATCGTTTGCACTATTCACTCGTGGTGAGATCGAGAGGCGCGTTGGCCTATGATCATCATCTCCACTGATCACGGAGGCAACGCCCGTGCTGAGTTACCGTCCAGATCCCCCAACGATAACGAGGCGCGGCCGATTTGCCTCTTTAACTTTTTTCCACCGATAGCGAAACTGATCGCGAGATAGTCCGAGGAGTTTTGCGGCACGCGTTTGATTGCCGTTACAGCGCGTCAAGGCTTGCCTCATGAGTGAGGTTTCTAATCGGTCGAGGGAGATTCCTTCGTTCGGAAGATAAAAAGCGCAATCGGCAAGTTCCGGGCCCAAAAGTTCAGCGTCCACTGCTTTCAACTCCAGACTGCCGAAAAATTCAGCCGGCAAACACCTCGGCGAGATCACGTCCCCATCCTCAAGCACGACCGCTCGTTCGATCAAGTTACGCAGTTCACGAACATTGCCGGGCCAATCGTAAAGCTGGAACGCTCGCGTGACTTCCGCCGAGAGCCCGTGAATGTTTTCCCGGCCCATGCGTTTGCCGAAGTTGGCCAAACAATGTTCGGCGAGCAACAGAACGTCGTCGCCTCGTTCACGTAGTGGAGCAATGTCGATTTCAACTACAGCCAGCCGGTAATAGAGATCGAGTCGGAAGCGGCCAGCCTCGGTCTCTTTCTTGAGATTACGATTCGAAGCCGAGATCACGCGGGCGGTGAAACGCACGTCACGCAAACCACCAACGCGGCGAAACTCACCTTCTTCGAGTACTCGCAAGAGTTTCGCTTGCAGGTTGATATCGAGCTCGCTGATCTCGTCGAGCAGAATGGTGCCGCCGTCAGCCTGTTCCAAAAGTCCTTCTTTGCGCGCCTTCGCGTCTGTGAAGGCGCCCTTCTCATAACCGAACAATTCTGACTCGATCAGGTTCGAAGGCAGCGCCGCGCAATTGATCGCGACAAACGGGTTCGCGGCGCGCGGCGACGCCTGATGAATTGCCTTCGCGAGACAGTCTTTGCCGGCACCGGATTCACCCTGGAGCAGCACACACGAAACGTCACTGCGCGCTACGCGCCGCGCCAACTCAATGGTTTCGTGCATTGCCGGCGAGTCGCCGATGATCTGATCGAAACGAAAAGTTTGGGGAGAGTGTATGGACATTTGTGAAAATACCTGTCGCAGTTTTACGAGGAGGACCAGGCTTCCTAACTTTAAAGCTTTGCTTTTCGGTTAGTGAGTAGTTTACACGCGACGAGAGGCGAATGATCTAGGACTTTAGTCCTAGCAAGATATGTTACTAAGCTGATTCGATGCCCAATTTTTGTGACATTCTGACGAGGTCAGCAAGTGAGTCAGCCTGCATCTTTTGCATCACGTGGCTGCGATGAATCTTAACAGTTTTTTCGCTGGTGCCGAGCCGCAACGCGATTTGCTTATTGAGCAATCCCGCCACAACCAGCGACATGACCTCGCGTTCGCGCTGCGTCAATTGGGCCAGACCTTCACGAAGCTGAGCGAGCTCGGCGCGCTCCTTTCGTCCCTGGCAATCACGCTCAATCCCCGAGCGAACCGCATCGAGCAGGTCCTCATCACGAAACGGCTTCGTGAGAAACTCCACCGCGCCGGCCTTCATTGCCTGCACCGACATGGGAATGTCGCCGTGTCCGGTGACGAAGACGACCGGAATGTGAATACCGCGCTCGACCATCTCCCGTTGCAGATCGAGACCACCCAGATCCGGCAACTTGACGTCGAGTACAGCACAACCCGGGACCTCGGGTAGTTTACTCTCCAGAAATTCCTTCGCAGACGCGAACGTTCGTACCTTTAGTCCCACCGCATTCAACAGGCGGCTAATTGCGTTGCGCATCGACGCGTCATCATCGATCACGAATACCAGCTGAGTCGGGGTTTTCGCGCTCATGACTATCCTCACCTGTGGGCAATGCAAACTGCGCGATCGTTCCTTGCTCGTTGCGGCCGGGTTCAAGCCACAGTCTTCCGCCATGGGCATAAATAATCGTCCGGCTGATTGACAGTCCCAATCCCAACCCCCCTTCCTTGCTGGTAAAGAAGGGCTCAAAGGCTTGTTCCCGACTGTCGGAAGAAATGCCAATACCAGTGTCTGCCAGCTTAACGATTATTTCCGGTCCGGTCTGTTCGGTCTTGATCAATAACTCACGCGGTTGCCAACCTGCGCGGCTCATCGCTTCCTTCCCGTTGAGGATCAAATTCAAGACCACTTGCTGGATTTGCACGCGATCCACGATTACCTGAGGTAGACCACCGGCCAACTGGGTGCGCACCTTGATTCCGTTCTTGCTTAGTTCACCGCCAGTGAGACCGAGCACATCGCGAATGATACTGTTGATGTTGTGCGACGATTTTCCCGTGGTCGACTTCTTCAGCAGCCGGCGAATGCGTTTGATCACTTCGCCGGCGCGCATGCCGTCAGCGATTATGCATTCGACCGCTTGCCGCGCTTCTTCAATGTCGGGATTGTCGCGCGAGAGCAAACGCAAACAGGCATGACCGTTGGTGACAATCGCTCCCAACGGTTGATTGACTTCATGCGCGATCGAAGCGGTCAGCTCGCCGACAGTAGTGACGCGGGAAACGTGTGCCAGTTCGGCCTGCGTCTTGTGCAGTTCTTCTTCGGCTTGTTTGCGTTGGGTGATGTCCTGAACCAGGCCAACGAAGTAGTCGACTGAACCATCAGCACGCCGGACACATTTGGCTGACATGATCGAATAGACGATCTGCCCGTCTTGCCGAATCCAGCGCTTGTCCATCGTGTATTCATCTTTCTCACCGGCTAATACTTGATCGAACTGGACAACGTCGTTAGCTAGATCCTCGGGGTGGGTTATCTCTGCCCAGTTCTTGCGCAAGAGTTCGTCGCGCGTGTATCCGAGAATGCTACAGAGCTCATCATTAACTTCGAGAATGCACTTCGTTGGCGAGGTGATGGCCATTCCGATCAAGCCGAGCTCGAAATATCGCCGGAAACGATCTTCGCCATGCTTGATAAGCGTCAATTCCACTTCGGCACGCTCGCGCTCGGCAGCGCGCGCGTCAGTGTCTTCCGCACTTGTTTCACTGGAGCCAAGAGATGGCTGTACAAAATCCGGTCGGGGAGCGCTCATGGGGGATGTTAAGTTGTCTGATCCTTTCGGACGCATAATACAACCTCCGCGCCGCTAAGGATGGTGGGTGATTTCACCCGCTTTGGGCTGTTTCGTCCACGGACATTTTCAACCTTAAAACCCTCAAATCGCAATCCGCGTGCTACTGGATTCTCATGCGAGTGGCATGGTGTGTGCAATAGCCAGAACTACAAAATCCCCCCAATAAAGCGAGCGTTCTCAACGAGCTCGGCGTCACGCGCGACAAACTCATGCAGGCGTTACGGCAGGTGCGTGGTTCGCAGCGCGTTACCTCACAAAGTCCGGAAGCGACTTATGAAGCGCTCGAGAGATACGGGCGCGACCTGACGAAGCTCGCGGCGCAAGGCAAGGTCGATCCGGTCATCGGCCGCGACGAAGAGATCCGGCGCGTGGTCCAGGTGCTTTGGCGCCGCACGAAAAACAATCCGGTTTTAATTGGCGAACCCGGCGTCGGCAAGACGGCCATCGTCGAAGGACTCGCACAGCGAATTGTGCGCGGAGACGTTCCCGAAAGTTTGAAAGATCGGCGTGTTGTTGCACTCGATATGGGCGCGCTGATCGCGGGCGCGAAATACCGTGGGGAGTTCGAGGAGCGATTGAAAGCCGTACTCAAGGAAGTGCAGGCCGCCGAAGGCCAGATCATTCTGTTCATCGACGAACTGCACACCGTTGTCGGCGCCGGGAAGACCGAGGGTTCAATGGACGCCGGCAATCTCTTGAAACCGATGCTGGCGCGCGGCGAGTTGCACTGCATCGCCGCCACCACGCTCGACGAGTATCGCAAGTACATCGAAAAGGACGCCGCCCTAGAGCGCCGTTTTCAACCGGTCTTTGTCGAAGAGCCTTCGGTCGAGGACACGATTTCGATACTGCGCGGTTTGCGTGAACGCTCCGAAGTCCATCATGGCGTGCGCATCAAAGACTCGGCGCTGGTCGCGGCTGCCGTGCTCTCGCATCGTTACATCGCGGATCGTTTTCTGCCTGACAAAGCCATCGATCTCGTTGACGAAGCCGCCGCTCGGTTGCGCACGGAGATCGAAAGTGTTCCGGTTGAGTTGGACGAAGTGCAACGCCGCGTAATGCAGTTGGAGATCGAGCGCGAAGCCTTGAAGAAGGAGGATGAGATCGTCGTCTTCCATTCGTTGACTGATGAAGACCTCAAGAAGATTTTGCGGATCCAGCTCGAAATGCACCTCGCGCGCGAAGGCTACGACCCTGTCTACGGAGCACGCCCCCTGAAACGAGCGATTCAAAAGGAACTGGAGACACCCATCGGCAGACGACTGCTCGCCGGCCAGATCAAGGACGGCGATAAAGTGATCGTCGATTGGCAGAACGATCAGTTCACGTTCTCAACAGAGCAGGTCAAACGCAGTGAAAGCGCAGTTGCGAGCGCATGAGTAGAAGGCATGAGTCTTTCTGAACTCTTATTGTTGCGTCGCAGAGCGCATGCAATCGCCAGCGAGGCGGTGGCGATTATCACTTGACGTCTGCTTCCGATTCGCCAGCACAGCGCCGGGCAGTGAAATAACACTGACGATTAAACGCAACGGGCAGGAGCAGCAGGTGTGCGCGCCACGTTGGGAGAGTTCACGCCGCCGGCTCAACAGCAGCAGCGCGAACAATAGTTTTTGATAAGGAGGGGGCAGATGGCAGGTTTTATAAAGCAGGAACTGTGGAAGACTTTTCTGGAAGACTTTACGAAACGAAACCAGTTTCGCGCGACGCGACTGGAGGTTGTCGGCAATGAAATCGGCGCGCAGGAAGAGGAAAACTTCTTACCGCTTGTAGGTGTGACTTTCGAACCGAAAGGCAGTGACGCGGGTAGCGTTATGATCATTCTCGGCGGTGAAACAGCCAGAGACCAGCGGCACGTCGAACATCTGGTCGAACAGGTTGAACGAATCGCTCCGATCACGGGTATGACCGGGTTGGAGGATGGCGTGGGTTTCGAAGATCGAGAGGGCAACAAGACGTTGCTGACCTTCGAGCAACTGCCGGAGATTACCGAGAACGCTACGAAGGGTCAGGAAAGAGCATCGACGCGAACTTAACCGGCTTAATGCTGGTGCGCTAACTTGCTCGGACATGGAAAATTAAGCCAGTACTGACTTAATGAACGATGCTGATCGAGGGCTTGTTGCCGGTCGTGCCGCGGAAGGTGATGCTGATGCGAAAGTCGCCTTCCGTGTTTATCGAATCGGGAAGTCTGACCACAATCTGCGAAAAATCAAAATTCGGGACCTGACGCACATCTTCGACTGCGAGTTGAAAGACGTGGGTTTGATTATCTTCCAGTTGGACCGCGACTGATGAAGCACTCTCGTTGGGCGCGAGCTCGATCCCCGTAACGAAAAGCATGATCCGCGTGTGCTGATCGGAACTCATATTCAGAAAATTCTCGAGTGAGAACGGATCGCGCAACATCCACACGGACTCCACTGCTATCGCCTTCGACGTATTTGCCTCAGTCAGAAGAACAGGTTTGTCATCATCGAGAACGGTGATGGTCGTCGTGAATGGGCTTCCCTCCATCGCTCCGTTGCCTGGCGAGCTCAAGACCAGGTTGAAGCTCTCCGTACGCTCAACAGCGCCGTCATTAACGATCGGGATCGTTAGAAACTTGATCGTTTCTCCCGCCGCAAACTGAAGCGACCCGGAGGTGTTGATGAAATCGCCGGGCTGCGTAGCGGTGCCGCTGTTGGTGGCGTAATTGATCGTGGCTGCGTTTGCAGTATTGCCGATTCGGGTGACGCCGATGCTGACGCTGGCGGCGCTTTCATTTACGAAGTAAGTAGTGGCGTTGAATTGAATACTGCTGGCTGCTGACGACAAACCAAACTGTCCTCTGATTTCGCCGGTCGGAAATGTAGAGCTGTGAACGTTGATGTACAACAGACCGTTCTTAAGGTCCTGCACCTGCGCCGGCGTCAACGCGATCTGAAAATCACTGAGCTGGCCGAGCGGTAACGGAAAAACCGGAGGCGCGCTGACTCCTGGTCCAGCAGGACCGTGAATGTGCGCGTCGGTCTGGCCGCTGGAAAGAGAAGTAAAGGTCAACGATACGCGCGCAGTTTTTTCATCCGGACTGAGCAGAAGTGTTGCCCGGCCAGTGGCCGGGGAGTTGTTTGGCGGGGTTTCCAGCGCCCCGGTCAGGGTTGCCGTAAACAACGAGCTCGGCTTGGACTTAATCTCGTAAACCGCGCCATTCGAAAGCGAAACGACAAACACGTTGCCGTTAGGTGCGGTCTGAATGTCAGTCGTGATGCCGAAGTCTCTGCCAACCACCAGACTCTCACTCTCTGTCTGATCAAACTTATCGACGTTGTCGGCCACTCGATCTGCGAGTCGCGGATCGGAGAAGGAAAAATGCTGACGGTCGGCGGTTAATTTGAACCGGAACAGAAACCCGTTGAGCAGTGTGGTGCGTGAAGCTCCAACAAACAGATCGCCTTCAAACTGCGGACCGAGTCCGCGGCCTCTAACAAACCCGATTGGTGACGGCGCTAGCGCATATTTCCAACTGAATTCGGGATCGATGTACTGCGCCCCGCTCAGCATGAACATTCGCGAGATCGCCTGCTGCGGAGTCGTCGCGATATTGCTCGGCGGCCAACGGAGCTGTTGCAGGTTTCCCGCGCCGTAAGTCATCTCAATCGAACGGAACTCAGCGACCCGACTGACCGGCCCCATCGTTTGTATCCAGCCGCCGTTGAAGCCGGGAGTCACGCGATTGATCTCATCAAACGCGTCGTCGCCGTTCTCTTGCGTCCACAACGCGCCGCTCAAAGGATCGAAGTCCATCCCGAAGCTGTTGCGCACGCCGTAGGCGAAGACCTTCTTGATATTGGCCGCGGCTTCGCCGGTCAGATTTACGGGCGCATCGAAGAAGGGATTGTCTGTTGGCGTCGAGCCGTCGTCGTTGAGCCGGAGCACAACTCCGGTCAGGTGCGCGTTATCCGGTTCTGGTCCGCCAAACTGATCGTCCGGCACTGGACCACTACTGGTGATGTTTTGCAGGAACCCACGCCGGCCGTTGTCACCGAAGATGATGTAGAGCTTGCCATCAGGACCAAAGCGCAGCACACCGCCATTGTGATTGCCGCGCGCGGGTTGGCCTGCGTCCTGTTGCAGCGCGCGCAACTTGATCAGGTTGCGATCGAAGGTGAGCGTTGCGCCATTCCAGACAAAACGATCGACGCGATTCCCGAGTAACGGCACTTGATCGATGTTTGCCGTGTCGACACCCGTGGTGCTTTCGGTCCAGAAGAGGTAAACAAAACCATTCTGCGCAAAGCCGGGATGCAACGCGATGCCCAGCAGGCCGCGCTCCGAGGCATTGTTGACTGCGAGATCGAGTGGCGTGCTGTGCAAAGCGCCGCCCACGATTCGTTTCACCTTGCCGGTCGCCCGCTCGAGCACGAAGAAGTCGTCAGGTCCGATAAACGCCAGACTGGTCGGCTGGTCGAGTCCGGCAATGACGGTGCTGACGGTGAGATTGTCGTCCAGCATCACGGGCGACGCGGCGGCTGGTTGAATCACAGTCGTGGTGCTGGCGGTGTTGTTTGTCGAATCGAAGTCGCTTTCGTTTGCGGTGACGCTCGCAGTGTTGATGATCTGTCCCGGCGTCGAAGGCGTGACAACAATAGTGACGACGGCGCTACTGCCAACCGCGAGATTGCCAAGGTTGCAATTGACTGGACCACTGCCGTTGCAATTTCCCTGCGTCGCAGCCGCCGAGACGAAAGCGACCCCGGCAGGCAGCGTGTCTGTCACGATCACGTTCGTCGCTGTTGCCGGCCCGTTGTTCGTCGCCGTGATCCGATAAGAGAGAGGGGCGCCAGCCTGACCGGGATTTGGCGATGCGGTTTTTGTCAGCGCGAGGTCAGCGCTCGTTGGACTTACAACCTGCAACGTTGCCGGTACCAAGTGCATGGTCGAACCCGACTGTGCGTTAACGTTGAAGGGATGATTGCCGATCGGCGTGGTCAAACCGGTGCCCAAAGAAAGAACCGTCGTCTTTGAATTGGCGTCAGTGATGTCGACAGAGGTGGGATTGAAAGACGTAGCAACGCCTGACGGAACGCCGGTCGTGCTCATATTTACCTGACCGGTGAACCCCGCGAGTGGTATGACCGTGACGGTATAAAGCGCATTCCCGCCCGGCACAACACTGCGCGAAACAGGATCGATACTGAGCGCAAAATCAGGAGTGCTGGAAGCAGGAGCGACAGCGACGAAGGTCTTGTAGATGTAATCGCCGGACGTGTTGCCGTCGTTGTTGGCCTGGTTGCCGGCGGCGTAGAAAGTGACCGGACCAATGTCAGTGCTCGGTGCGGTCCAGTTGAAGGTCCAGCTCGCGCCGTTTTGCTGTCCGATAAAAGTGCCGGCGGCCGTATGCTCGATGTATTGACGAGCGGAACCTGGACCGGCGTTGTTCAGCACCTGCGTCAGTCCATCGACGTTTTGTAGTTCGCCGGCCTTCTCGTCCGACGCGTTATCGAGAACAGTCAGTTCAAAGCCCCAGCGCAGCCGCGTCGGATCTGCATTCGTGTGCGTGACGGTGATGGGATAGGTTTGCCCCGGAACATAGGTCTGAGGCGCAGTGATCGAGATTCTGCCCGTGCCCGCATCGGGAGGCACGTGACATTCAGCGCAGGCTTCAGGTTCTTCCTGCGGAGCGCCCGTGTAACCCGCCGGTGGTCCGGCAGAGAAAGCGTGAACGCGAGAAGTTCCGGAATCGTGAGTTAAAAGGAATCCAACAAGGCCGGCGAGCAACGCCGGTAATAAGATCAGTCGGATCCGTTCGCCCATTTTTGCTTTACGCCAGGAACCCCAAATTCGCAGTCGAGAAACGTCCGATTAGCGGGAACACTGCCGGAAGATCGGCAGTCGAGAGACCATACCACGTCGCCAACGACGCCGCATATTGTTCGACTGACGTCGTGGGGATCCAGCGGCCGCGCGGATTCGATCCGCCGTCAGTATCGTCGGGTCCGCCGAGACGCAGCGTCGGGTAGGTTCCGTAAAGGGTATGACCAAGCACTGAGCCGCCAACGATCAGTTGGTGATTTCCCCAGGCGTGATCCGTGCCGACCGTGTTGACGCCGGTGCCCGCCGGTTGAAGAGTGCGGCCAAAGTCAGACATCGTGAACGTCGTTACCTTGTCCTGAACACCAAGCTCGACCGTCGCGGCGTAAAAGGCACTGATCGCCTGGCTCACCTGCGTCAACAAGCCTCCTTGTCCGTTGATCTCTGCGGAGTGAGTATCAAAGCCTCCGATCTGGGTGAAGAAGATCTGGCGTTTCATGTTGATGCCCGCGGTTGGATCGGTGCACGCCTTGATCAGCAAGGCTACCTGTTTGAGTTGGCGTCCCAGCGACGTGGCGGGAAAGACAGTCGCGAGCGTCGGGTTCACGCTGCTCAGTGCGTTGTCCGTTTGGATAGAACTCGAGCGCGTGTCGCTCGCGGCTTTCACGAGTTTGAAGTTGTTGTCGAGCGTGCGCAGGTCGTTAAAGGCGACCAGTCGCGACGCCTGTTCGCTGGCAGTGCCCGACATGTTGAGTTGCAAAACGTTAGCCAGCGAAGTATTCGAGTCGGCAACGGCAAGCTGCCGCGTATCGACACCAGTCAAAAGGAGATTGATGCCGGCGATCGAAACGTTGCCCGGAAAAGTTACAGAGCCGTTCAGGCCCAGGGTTCTGTCGGCGAGCCTGCCGGCCCAGCCCGTTTGACTCACCGTGTTGGCGATGGCTGTCTGGAACAAACCAACCTGATCCGAATGCGAAAAGAGCTGGAGTGGCTTTTTGCCGGTGCCGTTTTGATAAGTGGTTCTCGTGAGCGGTTCGACGAGTGGACCATTGTTGCAGAGTACGGCGAGTTTTCCCTGATTGAAGAGGTTCTGTATCTCCGGCATGTTTGGGTGAAAGCCGTACGACCCGCCGCTAACCGGCGAAACCGGAAGCAGGCTCGCTTGAGCTATTGCGAGACCGGAGGCAGCGCGCACGTTCGCGTAACCCTCCGTGGTGCTGCCCGCCGGGCCGTTGTACTGGTCCAGCGAAACCAGCATGTTGTTGCCATCGTTTCCGCCGTTTAGAAAAACGCAAACCAGTGCTCTGTAATCAGCGGCCGTTTGCGGCGTGAGCGCGTGAACGACGCCAAACGTGTCGATACTCGAAGCCAGCGCCATGCTACCGAGCGCACAGGCGCTGGAACGTAGGAAGTCTCTGCGTGTGATTGCCATGATAGTTATCTCTGAATGTCGTACTGCGACGAAGTTGCGACCAGGTAGACCGCGGTTCGTGCGCGTTTCTGATTGCGCGTCGTAATGTTTGCATCGTTGATGGCGTTCATCGCGGTGATGATCGACGTGCGCATCTGTGGATGCATCGTTCCGTGCAGCAGCAACGCATCAAGCGCGTTGACTACATCGACGGGGTTTCCGGCCAACGCTTCGAGGTTGGAAATATCGATCGAAGTACCCCGCGGGCGATCCGGGCTCGCCGCTGTCGGCGAAGTGTTGGTGCTGACGCCATTGAATATGAGCGTATTGATGTTATTGGCGCGTCGCAGCGTGGTGGTCGTCGACAGGATGCCAAATGCCGGTCCGAGTATCCTTATGCCCGGCACTTCATAACCCGGCTGGTAATAGCTGAAGACGGTCGTTGGTTGGAAGATCGGTTGGTCCAGACTGCCGGTGAAGTCTGTTGTCGATCTACCACCGAGAACGCCATCGCTGGTTGAAGTCTTGTCAAACGACTTAACGTTGAAGGCGCGGAGGAAAGCGTTGATGTACTGCGCCGGTTCGCGCAGCTTGCCGTAGTTTGGATCGGTCTTTACGTCGCCGCGCGCTTCGGGATCCAGCAGGATCGCCTGGACCACGAACTTCAGGTTGCCGCGAGTGTTCGTGCAACCTTGCGGGTAGAGCCCGTTGCAGTCGTTGTTGAAGACTCCGGCCACGCGCTCAACGTACGCGGGACTTGGATTACTGGTGACCAGATGCTGAATCAGTTGCTTGCTGATGAATGGACCAACGTTTGGATGGTTGGCCAGGTGATTCATGACGGCGGTCATGTCTGATTGCGCGCAGGCTACGTTTGCGGCGCCGTTTGGACTTGAACACGCCGCGATGCTGAACCCATTCAAGAGTGTCTTGGCGCCGGCATCATGGTTCTGTCCACCACGCGGCACCATCGGATCACGATAGTTGGTGATGCCTGCAGCCAAAGCCGTCGTGAAGTTCCAACCGGTAAACACACGCGTAAAATCATTCACGTCTGCCTGCGTGTAAGTGGGAATAGTCGTGCCTTGCGCATCGCGTTGCGGCGTGCCATCCGGATTGAGCACGTCCGTTCCGATCGAAAAGAGTTGCAGCACTTCCCGGGCGAAGTTTTCATTCGGGTTTGTTCTCGTGCTCAAACGCATATCGAGATACTCGCCCATCGCGGGAGTGAGCGTGATCTCGTTCAGCAATGTCTTGTAATTACCGAATGCATTGCGATCGAGCGCTTGCAGATAAACAGTCATCCAGCTTGGACGGTTGACCTCGCTGTTTGCGGACACGACCAGGATCTGGTGCAGCGCAAAAGCGACGCGCTGCCGCAACTGATCGTTTCCATAAAGCGCGTTGCTGAAGAAGTTCCGTTGCACCGGATACATCGTGTAGTTATCACGATTGCAAACGGTCTGGTTGTAATTCGGATCTGAAGGATTGCTCGTCGGACACTGCTGGGTTGAATCGTCGAGCGGGAATGTGAGATCCGGATAGTTTGAGCCTTTCCCCGGGTTTGTGGGCGCCAGGTTGAATTGTTCGTCGAGATAAGCCCTGAAGCCCATTGCTTTGACGCGCGCGATTTCGGCCGGCGTCGGACCCCAACTCGCCTGTTCGAGAAAACGCACGGTGTCGGCATCGGTCGCGGGGCCGGTATATGGGTCGGGAACGAGCGGCGGATCTGCGCCCGGAGGCGTAGGAGGGGCGGGTGTTGCGACCGCGCCCGAATCGTCTGCTGGTCCACCGCCTGAGTGGCCAATAGCGATCCGCACGCGATTACTCGACATGCCATGCAGGTTCAGTCGTAGCAGGACGTCGCCAACGTCACCCAGATCGTCAGCCAGTCTGACGACGATCATCGTAATTCCGGGAAAGTTGGGAACCTGGCCCACGTACTCGACTCGCAACGGGTAGATCTTTCCGCTCGCGTCCTGCGCATCAGAGGTAAAAGCGTTTGCTCCTTCGCCCGGCAACAGTTCCAGGTCCATCGCAAAGATGCAGATGCGTGTTCGTGGATCGTTGCCCAGGGGAAGGCTGGCCGTCAGTGGAAAAGGCTCAGCTTTCATGGACACGGATTCAAACGCCACGGCGCGTGTATTTGTGGCCTGACTAAGCAGCACCGGTTTTTTGTTAGTGGCCGCGTTTACGGCAGCAAGGCTCAGGCCTAAAACACAGGTCAGTAACAAAAGCCGAAACGTAACACCTCTTGCCGCACAACAAGGAAAGCTGGTTTTCATATGGACGGACTCCGTCGCGATTTCCGAAGGACTTCAGTGAGGTGTGTGCTTTAAGTCGGGGGCACCGTGGTTGCTGAACCAGGTTGAATCACTATAACACTTTTGCTGTTTCGTTGGCCCTAGTTTTAGACGAACAAGACCGAAAGATGGTCTAAGAATTTACTGTAACTTGTCGCCCGCAGGCTACAACCTTTGTGTTCTCTGCATCTCTGTGGTTATTTCCTAAGGTTTTTATTGAACCACAGAGGCACAGAGAACACGTCAGAGAAGAGTTTATCAGGGACTTGCGTCGACTGTTACCGGCGTCCCACTGAATGCTGCGGTGCCGCATAAAGCGTCGATCGCTAGTGGATCGGTGAGGTCGTTGATGCTGACGCCGGCGTGCTGTTGGGCCACGGCCAGGTGATTCCCCGCTCGTTCGTGGCCCCAGCCGTGCGGGATGCTCACGACGCCCGGCATCATCTCGTCAGATATTGCCAACGGCACCACGATCTCGCCCACGCGCGATCGCACCAGCACGTCCTGACCGGAGACAAGACCGCGATGAGTCGCGTCCGTTGGGTTCATGAGGATTGTGCAGGGAGGCTTGGCCGGGTTTCCTTTAACCAGCCGTTCACTGTTGTGCATCCACGAGTTGTTACTGCGTAACTGGCGCCGCCCGATTAAGAGCAATTCGCCATTTACGTAAGCCGGCGCGTTAGCCAAGAAAGTTTTCCGCACGCGTTCGAGGTCCTTGACGAGAGCCTCCGGCGCCAATTCGATGCTCTTGTCAGCGCTACGCAACCTTCCCGGCAAACACGGTTTCAATGGCCCAAGATCGATTCCGTGAACCGCTTGCTTAACTTTGCGCAGTGTCAGTCCATTTGAAAAAGGATTCAAGCGGGCGCCGTATGGTCCAAAGCGTAAACCCAAATCGAGAATCCTTTCGGGTCCCAAGAATCGCTTCGTCCACTTGCGCAACACTGCGCTGCGCCGCCCGTTGTGCTCCATGCGGCTTTGCAGTTCGCTCAGGATCTCCCAGTCGTGCCGCGTGTCGCCGGCGGGTTCAAACAACGCCGGTGAAAACTTCGCCGTGTTGCGGACGGTCAGTACATTAAAAGCCACATCGTAATGTTCGCGTTCGAGCGAAGACGTTGGCGGCAGGATGATCCGCGCGTGCCGGGTCGTTTCGTTGATGTAGAAGTCGATCGAAACCATGTATTCGAGACTTGCCAACGCATGGTCCAACTTGCGTCCATTCGGCGTCGATAAAACAGGATTACCGGCGTAAGTCACGAGGGCCTTTATTTGTCCCGGTCCCGGGGTGAGGATCTCTTCGGCCAACGCCGCCACCGGCAGTTCGCCGGCAAACTCCGGCAATTGCCGCACGCGGCTGTGCCATCGTCCAAAACCTCCGCGTGGCGCTAACGACTCCGGCGCCGAGAGCGGATCAAACGCCGGCAGAGTAAACATCGCTCCACCCGGCCGATCTAAATTGCCGGTGACGGTATTCAAAACGTTAATCAGCCACTGACAAACACCGCCGAACTCCTGCGTGCTCACTCCGATTCGTCCATGGCACACCGCAGATTCGGCAGTAGCAAACTCTCGCGCCAGACGGCGTATTTCATTCGCCTCGATTCCGGTAAGCGGCGCCACTCGTTCCGGCGTAAACTCGGCAACAACATCACCAACGGCTTCTACACCTTTAGTAAACGAAGCCACTTGGCCCAACCGCACCAGACCTTCTTCAAACACGACCTGCAACAACGCGAGCAGCAATAGCACATCTGTTCCCGGACGGATAAACAGATGCCGATCTACAAGATGCGCGGTTTCGTTGTAGCGCGGATCGATCAGCACGACTTTGCCGCCGCGCCGGCGAATCTCCTGTAACCGCCGGCCCATTCCGGGCGCCGTCATCATGCTGCCATTGGAGACCGCGGGATTCGCTCCGAGGATCAGATGAAACTGCGTGCGATCGACGTCCGGGACAGGCAACAGGAGTTGATGACCAAACATAAAGAAAGCCGCAACGTGATGCGCGAGTTGGTCCACCGACGTGGCCGAGAAGCGATTGCGCGTGCGCAGGGTGCGGATGAACCCCGGCGCAAACAGCAGAGCGCCGTAGTTATGAACCACTGGATTACCGAGATAAGTGGCGATGGAGTTTTTGCCGTGCGTGGCGTTGATGCGTTTGA
>Ga0187894_10002781_pt1 | contig 20542 bp, 16 predicted proteins | sample GBC1701081metaG_FD_136650 | JGI IMG/M metagenome (GOLD analysis project Ga0187894, IMG submission 136650) | White microbial mat communities from a lava cave in the Kipuka Kanohina Cave System on the Island of Hawaii, USA - GBC170108-1 metaG ...
TCAAAGAGTTGAACTTTCTGCAGGGCGTGATCGAGAAGCGGGCGACAATTCCCGTTCTCGGCCATCTGCTGATTGAAACCGAAGGCAATCGCCTGCGCTTGCAGGCAACCGACCTCGACCTGTCGCTGACGACCGCCTGTGAAGCGGCGGTGGCAGGCAAAGGCTCATTGTGCGTCCCGGCAAAGAAACTGCACGAAATCGTCAAATCGTTGCCACCGGCAAAGGTCATCTTCAAGGTGGAGGAAAACTGTGTCCTCCATCTGACCTGCGAACGCGCGCGCTTCAAGCTGAATGGAATCGGGCGCGACCAGTTTCCCGACATTCCGACAGCGCCAGCGATGACCGCTCAACTGCCCGCCGCGCAATTGCGGCGGATAATCGCGCGAACTTTGTTTGCCGCCGCCGATCAGGATTCGCGCTACAGCATCAATGGCGTCAAGCTCGAACTCGCCGACAGCCATCTGCGCATGGTTGCTACCGATGGTCATCGCCTGTCGCTCGTGGAAGTGAACGGAGTCTTCGGTAAGGAACTGGCGATTGACGCAATCATTCCCAGAAAAGCCGTCGGCGAACTGGCGCGAATTGCGATTGATGCCGACGGAGAGATCGGCTTTGCCGTGACCGAGAATCACGTTTTCTTCGAGGCTGGCGAGCGCCGGATGGCCGCGCGCCGGATGGCTCAGAACTTCCCGAATTACGAACTCGTCCTCCCGAAAGAGAACACGCGCCACCTGGAACTCGACACGAACGAGGCTGCGGCGGCACTCCGGCGCGTAGCGTTGATGGCAGACCAACGCACGCACGGCATCAGCCTCGGAATCAAAGCCGGGCAATTGACGCTGAGTTCGCAGGCGAGCGACGCGGGCGAGGCTGGTGAAATGCTCGAAGCGGGCTATGACGGCGAAGAGATCAACACTGCCTGTAGCGCAACCTATTTGCAGGATTTCCTGAGCGTGGCAGGAAGCGACCGTGTGCGGCTCGAACTCAAAGATGCCAACACACAGTTCTGCTTGCGGCCCATTGAATCAGGCGGCATCAATTTCATTTACGTTCTGATGCCGATCCGAATGTGAGTTGCTGAGAACATCGCGGCTGGCAGTCACAGGAAACGAGAGGTGAGGCATGAATGTTTTGGAAACCTGGAACGCGGCGAACGTTGGCGCGCTGATCGTCAACAGAAAGACGCTCGCCGAAGCCCGCGACAAAGCGCGCTCGGTTTCGCGCGGTCTTCATCAGATCGAAAACCTCTCCGAGCTGGACTGGGAAGATCTGAACGCGCTTTGTCGAACCAGTCAGCAGACCGAGATGCTGTTGCAGGAAATGCTGAATGCCGGCGAAGAGGCGCTCAGCCTGGCGTTCTGAACCGATGAGCAAAGTCATGAAAACCCAATCCTCTGACAACCAGATCGTCATTTCTGTCGCGCTTTGCCATCTCTATCCGCATCCGAATAACCCGCGCGGGGTGGTCAATCCAGCCAGCGTGCAGGAACTGGCCGACTCAATCAAAGAGAAAGGCATCCTTGAGCCACTGATTGTCGTGCGACACCCGGAAAAGCCCGATAGCTTTCTTGTCGTTGCCGGGCATCGTCGCAGAGCAGCGGCGGAACTGGCCGGCCTCGCTGAAGCATCGGTGATCGTGCGGGACTATTCGCCGGTTGAGCAGGAAGAGGTGATGCTCGCGGAAAACATCCAGCGCGAGGAACTCTCGCCGTTGCAGGAGGCGAAGGCGTACCAGCGACTCGTTTCCGGTGGGCAAACGCAGATGAACGTGGCGCGCAAGCTCGGCATCAACGCGGCGCGCATCCAATCGCGGCTAGTCATTCTCAAATTGCCGCTTTCGGTGCAGCGATTGTTCGACAGCAACGAGCTGCCGATCACGCTTGCGCCCTTGCTTACCAGAATTGTGGACATTGACCGGCAGGAACGGCTTGCCAATCTCGTTGCCTCACGCCGGCTGACGGTGCCAAAGCTCAAAGAGATGGTTGACCGCATCGTTGAAGCTGAACAGACGGATTCAACGGTTGATAAAGAACGACGCCGGACGCGGAGAGAGAAAAGCGCGGACAAGACCGATTGCCCAACTGTCGTTTACACACGCGCTGATGCGCTGACCGATCTGTCAGTGCGCAATGGAAACGCGCTCCGTTTTTCCGATCTGCTTAAAGCGTTCGATGAGGTCTGCCAAAGTTGTGGAATGGGAAACTTCGCGGACATTTGCGCCGCCTGCCCGCTGCCGCAATTCATCAACAATCTGGTGAGAAACGAAACCAATGCGCCACACGAGCTACAGAGAGAAGTGGTGGACGCGACAGCGCGTGCTTGATGGATTGCGCCGCTTCTACCGCGACTTTGGATGTGCGCCGACTTCCACTGCGGCGTATCAGGAACACCAGCAGTTCACCGGCAAAAGCAATACCGGCGTCGGCAATCCGTATCCGTCGTCTTACGGCGTGCTGAAATACTTCGCCAGCTTTTGGGAGGCATGGGCAGCCGTTGGCATCGAGACGAATCGCGCATGGGAGGCGTGGACGCTCGAAGAAGACTGGTTCCTCACCGAAGGCGCAGGCATCATGTCACGCAAGGAACTGTCCGAAGCTCTCAACCGCACTCCCAACGCCGTGCATCGGCGGCTCTATGACCTCGGCATTCATACTTACAAAGCGCGCGGCTGGACCTTGCACCGCGTGATGCGCGTCACACAGGTTCCCGACCACATCCTCAGAAAGTATGCAGATCGCGGCGACCTGCCTTACCTGCGCGGCTCGAAGTGCATCTACGTTGATCCCGCCGACTTGCTCATCATCGAGGAGATTGACTGGGAACATCCACCTGAAGAACTTGCCGAAGCTGTACGGCATTCATTGATGACGCGGCTGGTAAAGATTCTGAGCGGAAGGGACTGGCGCGCAGGTCGTCCTTACCAGCCGCATTCGAAAAAAACGACCGGTCGCAGGCGGGACAGGCGCGTGAAATCATCAACGCCGAAGCCCGTAGAGATCAACGCGGGTGATTGGGTGCAGGTTACGCAGGAAGTCCCCTCGCGTCCCGGTATCAATGGTCGCGTCGGTCTTGTTCATGTCGTCTACTGGTCGGGCAATAAACAGAAGGCAGGTTCGGCGCGTGAGGCTGCTGAAGCCTGCTGGTTGGCGCGAGTCGAATTCAAGCGGATGCGCGGAAGCGGGAACGACGAAAAGCGAATGAATTGCTCGCTTCCGCTCACTGCACTGGCCAAGGTTGCTGCGCCGGCCACCTCTTCAAACTAAGACTGCATCTCTTTTCGCTCTTTTTCCATTGGGGAATATCTACTTGATTCACCTTATTGAGCCTTTACTCTGGTCGCTTCCCATTCAAATCGCCCCACTCTCCTGACTGGATAAAACTAGCCCAGTAGAAAGGATGAAAGCGATCTGTGCTATGAAGCATTTTGAGCTGGACTTGGCGGAGTGCTTCATTGCGTCCCTGCCCGATCTTTAGACCCTTGTAGTAATCAACCATCAGGTCGCGGGTCGCCGCATCGCTTACTGCCCATAGGCTAATGAGCTGGGTCTCGGCTCCGGCCAAGGTTAAGGCTCTACGCAAACCATAGACACCTTCACTGTTCTTCACCTCGCCAACGCCTGTGTTACAGGCCGAGAGCACTACCAGCTTGGTTCCCCATAAATCCAACCCTAAAGCTTCCAGCGCCGTTAATATTCCATCTTCGTTGCCGCTCTTGCGCTTGTTCGCTCCTGCCAGCGCCAGCCCAGAACGATAGAGGGGGTTTTCGCTTGTCTTAATTGGAGGACTAGGGGTAGCACTAAGCTGAACTAAGTCTCTGATATCGGATATCTCCGATTTCTGGTCCGCCAGGAAAAAACCATGCGTTGCGATATGCAAAATGTTGGGGGATTGAACTTGCTTGACTGCGAATTCGGTCGCTTGCGACCTGGTCAAGACTTTCGCTCCGGATAGAATTGCTTCTATAGCCTTGGCCTCTTGCGCGGTTGCCGGTAGCGGTTTGAAATAGGCTCCGGCTAAAGCCGCATTGCGTTGGCTATCAACAAGTTTTTCAAAAGCCTGTGCGGTTTGCTTGCCGGAAAGCGAGCCATCATCGTCGAAATCGGGATTAGCAATGATGACAGGCGTTTGTTGATTTTCGGCGTGGGTCGGCAAACGCAATAGATCACGCCCGCTGGTCAAATAAGTGATGGCAAAGCGCTCAACGAGATATTGACTTTGTTCATCCACCAGCGCTTCAAAAGGCATGAGATTCAACACCCCATCCGGCGAAATAAACAATCTCTGGGTCTGCCCCAGCAACTTGCGAACCGGCTGCATCAATCGCTCATCCACAACGCGAGCCAGTTGCTTGACGTCATCACGCGCCGGGTTGCGCAAGGCGCGGCGCAGTGCGTCAACAGCGGCATCGAGAGTTTCTGCATTGCCCAAATCTACCCACTCCGGCTCGCCTTGATTTTTGAGGACATAAGCAACATAACGTGGCCCGCCAACGCGGTTGGCATTGCTGTCAAACGGGTAGTAGTAACCGAACTCAATGAGTACAGTACCTGGAGGAAGAGCAGACTGGACACTTTGAATGGTCACCGATTGAAACTGGCTGCGAAATTGTTCGCTACGGGCGCTGATCTCTCCCTGAAGATCATCCACCAGTTTTTCGAGGCGATCAACCTCGCCGCGATATTGAGAAACGCTTAGCTTGCCAGGGCCGGTGAGTATCAGAGTCGCTAAGCGTGCTGAGGCTTCTGTAAAGTTGTCGAGCAGGACACGAGCTTGCGAATCCATGTGCCGTCGCAGATTACCGAAACTATTGGCCATTACATCCAGCGAGATGCTTTTGCGTCGCAAGAGAACCGTGAGCGCCAGTCGCCGCGCTTGCAGGTTGTCGGGAGCTGATTGGGTGTGCAAGGAAATAGCTTGATGCAGTTCGCCGGCAGACAGACTGAGATAGCGAAGCTTATTGCTTTCTGATTGACCAGCTTGATTCCGATTGAAGTCGCGCTCGCGGGCATTGGTGCTGCGCGATAAATATTCTATTGCCGCCGCGATGTCACCCTTAGCAAGAGATAATACCGACAAATTATTGAGTCCCAGAGCATAGTTGGAATGCTCAAGCCCAAGTGTCTTTTCCATAATCGTTGTGGCACGCTTTAACAGAGCTTCCACCTCTGCATACTTGCCCTGTGCGAAGTAAAGCATTGCCATATTGTTGAGGCTGAGGGCGACATCAGGGTGCTCAAGCCCAAAAGCTTTTTCCCAAATCGCCAATGCGCGTTTGAACAGCGGCTCTGCTTCTCCAATTCTGCCCTGATTTACGTAAAGCGTTGCCAGATTCCTGAGCGTCGTAGCTGTCTTGGGATTCTCCGGCCCAAAAGTTTTTTCCAAGATCGCCAATGAGCGTTTGAGCAGAGGTTCTGCTTCTCCAAACCGCCGCTCAACTAGATAGAGAACGGCCAGGTTATTGAGCAAGTTGACATTCCGATACTCAGACCCAGAGGCTTTCTCGGTGATAGCAATGGCGCGCTTGAAGAGTGACTCGGCCTCATCAAATTTGCCCTGAGCCTGGTTGAGCGATGCCAGGCTGTTGAGGCAATAGGCCACCATTGGGTGTTCAAGCCCCAGAACCTTTTCGTAAATCTTCAGCGCCCGCCTAAACAGCGGTTCGGCCTCGGCATACCTGCCTTGCAGGTGGTAGAGGTCTGCTAGATCAATCAGGCTCTCGGCCACATCCGGGTGTTCGTCACCTAGGGCCTTTTCATAAATTGCTATGGCGCGTTTGAATAATGGCTCAACCTCGTCATACTTGCCTTGATCACGATAAACGCCCATCAAATTGATGAGCGCGGCGGCCACCTCCGGATGTTCGGGACCCAGTTGACGTTCGGTGATAGCCAAGGCGCGCTTGCATAGGCGCTCGGCCTCGTCGTACCTGCCCTGCGCCCGGTAGAGTAATCCCATCTGGTAGAAATTCGAGGCGAAATCTGGGTTGTCAAGTTCAAGGCTCTTCTCTACGGTCTCCAAAAAGCTATTGAGTTTCTCTGTGAGAGCGAGACTCTGCCTATAGAATGGCTCATTTTCGTTATATTTGTATGTGGAGAAATCCTTGACGTTGCCGAATATGACTGCGAAGAGCGCAATATATTTGTGCTCCTGGCCTAGTGCTTTCTCCAGAATCGGCAGGGCACGCTTGATCAGAGTCTCCGCTTCGGCCTGCTTGCCACGAGCGTAGTAGAACATCATCAGGTTGGCGAGTGAGGGAAGAATTTCAGGCCGATCGTTGCCGTATAACTTCTCGGTAAGATCGAAGGCGCGTTTGTAGAGCGGTTCGGCTTCGTCGTACTTGCCTTCACTACGGTAGAGTCCTGCCAGATTCGCCAGCGCTACGGCGACTCCTAGATCATCAGGGCCCAGAGTCTTCTCGCTGATCGATAGTGCCCGGTGAGATAGTCGTTCGGCTTCTGCGTACCTGCCTTGGATTTTATAGAGCGCCGCCAGATCGCCAAGTCTGGTGGCCACGTCAGCGTGCTCAGGGCCGGCATCTTTCTCGGTAATCTCAAGAGCGCGTTTGAACAAGGTTTCGGCCGCCGCATACTTACCTTGAAATTGATAGAGCGCCGCCAGGTTTGTGAGACTGGCAGCGACATCCGCCTGCCCCGGAATCGTCGTTTTGTTGCTGATCTCCACTGCGCGTTGCAACAGCGCTTCGGCTTTTGCAAAGTTGCCTTTCGCGCGATACACCTGCGCCAGGTTGTTGAGCAGCGGCTCGAGATCAAGATGATCGCGGCCAAGCGCTTTCTCTTTCATCTCCAAGGCGCGTTGGAACAGCAGCTCCGCGTTTGAGAAATCTTTCTTTGCCAAATAGACGCAGGCGAGCTCCGTGAGCGGTTGCTCCAGCTCAACGTGATCCCGGCCAAGCCTTTTTTCCCAGATTGCCAGAGCGCGCTGTAACAGCGGCTCCGCTTTCCCATAATCATCGCGGGCGTAATACAGTGCTGCGAGATTCTTGAGGGCTAGAGCAACATAGGGATCATCAGCCTCCAGCGAATTTTCCAGATTCGCCAGCGTGCTTTCCGCCACCGGAATCGCCTCGTTGAACTTCCCTTCATTCGATAGCTTGATAATCTCCGCATTGAGTTGCTCAACCTTCTTCACCTTGTCCGAGTCCGCCTGCTCTGGATGGTTCAGGCGAGCAGTGACGGTCGGTTTGGTCTCGAATGTTTTTTTGAGCCTTTCCTCGGGCGTCTTTTTCGCGGGCGCGGGGTCGCCCTCGATGGCGATGCGGATATCGGTAACGAATTTTTTATAGTCGCTATAATGGATGGCCATCCGAATATGCGTCCGCTTACCGTTCTTGAATTTAAGCGTATCATCGGCATAGGTGTAGGTGGGGAACCAGTATCGATCATCCACTTTCCCGCGTCGGGTTTCAAAATGAGGGAAGCGCTGGTCGTTCGTCTCCGGCACGGCCTGACCGACCACTTTGATGATCTGCAGGTCGTTCACCTCGACCCAAATGCGCCCCTGAAGGTAGCGTTCCCCCTTGCGAATTTTCAGCGGATTGACATCAAAAATATAAGTCGTGAACTGATCGAGCGGCTCTTTGCCGACATAGTCTAGTTGGTATTTCTCCACCTCATCGATGGTCAAGGCGAAAGGCTGAATGCCGGTCAAATCCTGAATGTCTTCGTGGGTGACTCGAACTTCGGTCAACGAGGAAGGAGGAAAATAAAGGATCTTTTCCATAGGCCGCCCATCATCGCCGTACACGATGTCCGACCGGCGATGAAAGCGCCCGGTAATCACACCTCCCGGACCGAGCGACTCCACTTTGTAGTCTTGTACGTAGGTATAGTTGTTCTTAACGGATTTGTTTTCGCTCTCGGCAGCGGCAAACTTCCGAATCAGCTCGCGCAGCGGCATCGGCAAGGCTGTCGGGTCGGGCTTCTGCTGCCCGAACAGCGTTCCGGAGCAAAGAAAAACCTGGACGAGGACTAGACACACTCTTCTCATTTTCGCATCCTCCTCTATCTTGGGAGTGCGCGCGAGCCGCGTCTGCTCCTGGAAAATCGGCGACTTCGTCTCTTCACCCTTGTGAGAAAAACACTTATTGAGTTTTGCCTGGTGTTTTGGCCGCTCCCTGGAGCGCGTCCAGGCGGCGTTGGATAATCGCTCGATCCTGGGCATTCGGTTTCATCTCCAGATATTTGCGATATTCCTCGATAGCCTGCGGCGGCCGTTCCGTTTGTTCATAGAGTCTTCCCAGGCCGCGATGCGCATTGACGTTGTTCGCATCGAGCTCCAGGGCTTTGCGATATTGCTCCTCGGCGTTGAGTCGATTGGTTTTCCAGGCAGACTGTCCCATCGGCGTGGCCATCAAGTTCTTCTCAAACTCCTCGGCCGTCATCTTCAGCTGCATTTTCAGTATTTTCTCGCGGCCGCCGGGAGAAAGCTCTTCTCCGGTGGGCTCAATCGTCTTTGGCCCGAGCGAACGGTACGATTCAGCCATGTAGTATAGGTTTTCAGTGGACTTGGGGTTGAACGTGACCAGCTTTTGGCTGCGCGCCAAGGCGGTGCGGTATCTTCGCGCATCGAGATTCAATTGAACGTCGTGACGGGTGATTTTTTCCGTCATTGCAAGATAGCGCGCCTGCGCGGCAGCCAGTATTTCAGGCGGAGCGGTGTTCGGTGTCTTGCTCTTGAGCAATTGATCCACATAGGCAATGCGCTCTTGCAGTTTAGGATGATCCCTGTAAAACGCGCCGATCTGCTCGAGATCGTAATCACGATTCAGGAGATTGAACATGGTAATCATCTCTTTCGGGTCATAGTTTGAATCCAGCAGCCGCCCGGCCGCAAATAGATCGGCTTCTCTCTCCAATTCTCGTCTGTAGTGGTAAATCGAGAGCACCAAGAATATCTGTACGTCTTTGGCGACTGAGCGAATAATGGTAGCTGCCGTGCCGTAGCCGGGAACGGCTCCTGCAGCGGCGCCAACCACATTGATGATCGTAGCCTTCTTGCGCATGCTGCGATTTTCAATGTACGCATGACGGTTGAGCACATGCGCCATCTCGTGCGTCATAACCGCCGCCAATTGAGATTCATTCTCTACCAGAGAAAGGATGCCGCTATGGAGATAAATAGAGCCATTCGGCAGCGCAAAGGCGTTTTCCTCAGGGTCTCTGAGAATCCGAAAACGCCATTGCACATGCTCCGGGGTGTCGCCTGCGGGGATAAGCGATTTGCCGATTTGATCCAGGTAAGCGTTTAATGCTTCATCTGTGTATACCAACTCCTCTTTTTCAAACCGCCGGTCTAAGAGATTGCATTGTTCGAGCAGGCTGAGCTCCACTTTGGTAAAGGTGAAAGGCTCGTTCTTCTGGGCATTTTGAACCGGAACATTTTGAGATGAGACGGTTGGGACCAGTGCAAGGATGAAGAACACAAACGCGCTTTTCACTAACAGTGTTTTGGTTTTTATGTTCATAATTGTTCCTCGCTTATTGTGGGTCGGCTCAATCGGAGTTTCGATGAGCCAAGTGATTCATCGCGCGAGGAGAGAATTGAAGGTCTCCTCGCGCTTTTACATCATTGATGGGCGCAGGCAGAGCGAGTCGGCTTACTCAGACGAAAAGCGCCTCTCTCCTGTGATGAAATCGGTGCTTGATTATTTAGTGCTCGGGGCTGATGTCGGAGCTGGAACTGGTACTTTTTGAAATGCTTTATCTATCGGTTTCTTGAGTACTTCCTCCGGTTGCTCGTGGAAACTTTTTTGTCCGAACATTCCGACTCCCTTCGCAGCGGATGCCACCTGTCGTTGATCAAAATACAAGACCTCACCGGTCTGGGCATCAATAATGCCAAAGCTCAAGTACAACATCGAACCGGCTTGTCCTCCAGCAAGCGCCCCGAGAATGGCTTTGCCGGCCGTTAACACATTCCCCGAACCCCGAACGAAGATCAAGGCATCTACAGGGCTGGGTGGACGGATTTTGGCCACGTCCTCACCGAGTGTGAAGCGCCCTTTTTCGACATCTTTCATCTTGCGCTGCACCTGGGGATACAACTGGTCATATTTGCCTTGCAGGTCAGCCATGGCATAGCGCGTTTCCTCATTCGGATTGGCGGAGTCGGCTGGCGCATCGCTCTCCATCACGGTGAAGCCTTTGGCCTTCAAAGTATCGAGCACCAATTTCTGGGTTGCCTTTTCAATGTCTTCGGATTCCTTGAGCATCATCTCGCCTCCCTTGACCGTGCCTTTTGTAATGGTCACCTTTGGCGGAACCAATAGGAAGGTTTTCAGGGACGTCTCTTTTTTCTTGAGCTTGGGGTGGAGTTTCTGCGCCAATCCATCAGCGCTGCATCCAAGCAAAAAGGCAATGAGAAAACTTACTCCAATCACTTTCCGTATCATAAATTTCCTCCTCAGAGTTGTTGTAATGTCTTAGTTAAGGGAAGGGCATCTCGTTGATGCCCTCATGATTTTCTCAATCGCTCGCGCAGGCCGGTTTATCGCCCGCTTCGTTCCGTCACAGCTTGCACTTTCAATTCCAGCACTACCAGCAACGGGTCGCCGGGTTTGGCTGCGACTCGATAGATGGTTTGCGGATAAGGGTCGTCCGCCGCCAGAAGCTGCAACGGATTCTTGCGCGCCGAGTCTTCTGACTTGGTGATCGCCAATCCGGCCCCGCCTTTCATTTCCGAGCGCTCGACCGGCGCGCCGTAACGTTGCTTCAAATGTTCGACTTTTTCTTGATCCAGTGACATCCGATCCACCTCCGGATCGAATTCTTCGATCGGCTCCTGGGTAATCAGCAGAATCAATTCTTCGCTCACCTCCCAGGCTCCGCTCGTTGCGCGCCTGGGGATCAACTCCAAATACGGCGACTTATCTTTCGCGCCCGGTATCTGAATCGGACGCCCCGCGCGGACGGCATTCTCTCCATCCCTGATGCGCTTTGTTGGAAAGATCAGGTATGAATCGCCGTAGGTGCCGTCAGCATATTTTGCCCGGTTAATGACGTAGAGGTATCCGGTGCGCAACGATTCAATGGTCAACCGTACCTTTTGATTGTCTGACAACATGGTTTCGGCTTCGACCCGTTCCATTGCCCATTCTTCTTTCACGCCGTCGTCCTTCGGCTGAACCAAATCTCTGACTTCATCGCCTGCTTTAGCGCGACGGTAGCGCCAGATGGTGACGCCGATCTCCGCATCGCCCGCCGACCCCAGCAAGTCTTTTTCCTTCGGGATTCTCGTTTTGACCGTATAGACAGGGGGCTTTTTCGTGGAAGATTGGGATCCCGGTCGTTTCTGTTTCCAGTCCTTGATGATGTCTCGCAATTCGCCGTCTTGTTGCGTCTGCTGGGAGGCGGCGATAACAAATTGCTCCCCCGCCAGCATAATCACAAAGAGCATTGAGGTTAAGGTAGCTTTGTAGAGTGGGAATCTGGCCGTCATAGTCTCTCCTGAAGTTATTTACTCTTCTGTTTCTCGGACCGGATTGAGAAATTACCTTCGCGCTTCGCGACGGAACTGAACTTCCGACGCGCTCTTACTGATGTTGCAGATCGAAGGAATAGACCAACACTTCCCCCTTGACGGAGATGCGAGTCACTTTTTTCCCCTTATCTTCCACCACTGCGGGCGCGGAGGCGGTGCGCGATTTGAGGAACTCATAAATAGCTTTGGCCTGGCCAACATCCGTGACTCTGCCCTTGTCGCGCGGGTTATCCAGCCCCTTGACCGCATCTAACTCCGCCACCTTTTGCGCCGACCAAACCAGCCAGAGTTTTTCCGTGCCTTTCTTGTCATCGAATATCAACCAGGTATCTTTAGGCAACTCGGTGTTCAACAAAGCCGGATCGTTGTCGCTGTTGGACGAGGCATGCAGCACGATGAATCCAGGAACGCCGTTGTTTTGCGCGGGCGGCTCGTTGAGAACGTAAAAATAGCCAGCCTGCTGGCTGCTGAAGTTCAATTTCAGGCGATAGTCCTTCTCGAATACCACGTCGGCGCTGGCAAGTTGAAACGGCTCTTCAAACGGTCTGCCGTCGCGGGACTTCCGCACAAGCACCGAGTAACTCAAACTGCGTTCAACGCCCGATGCGACTAACGGCGGGGGTGGAGGCGGACTGCTGCTCGCGCTCAAAAAACCGGCGGGCCACGCCGTCAGCATAACGACGCCCAGAATCACGGCAATGGCGGCAACGAAGAGCCATCCTCTCTTGCGCAGCTTTTTCGGCAGCTTCGGATTTCCGACTTCGCTGTTATAAACATTGAACAGATGAACTTTGACCCCATGCTTGACGCGGTGCTCGCCCAAGACATGCAAGTCATTGCGCCAATCAGCCAACTCCTCCAGCACGTCCGCCGCCGACTTCGACGCGAGAATATGCCCGGCGTCGCCGCAATCCATCACCCGCTGCGCCATATTGATCCCAGCGCCCGCCACGTCCTCCACTTCGTTCATATCCTTGACCCGGTAAACCGGCCCGTTATTGATGCCCATGCGCAACTGGATGTGTGGATGGAGCCGCACCGCCCGGGCAATCTCGAAGGCGCATTGCACGGGCGCTCTGGGATTATTGAAAAAAACCAGCGCGATGCCGTCGCCGATGCTTCGACTGATCATTTGCCTGCTGGCTTTGGCCTGGCGAAAGCTATCCGTGCCGCTAACAACTTCCTGGAATTCCTTGTAGATTTGCGACTCATCGTCGGTTGTCAGCTTCGAGTAGCCGACAATATCCATAAATAGAACATAGGCCATCTCTATATGCAGGGCATTGTGGTTTGCCTCACGCGAAGGCAACTCCAGATCGGTAGTCAACGCCTGAGCCAGCAATTCGCCGAAGTCCCTGGCCTGCTGATAACGATCCTCCTGCTCAAGAGATAAAGCTCTTAGGACTATCTCTTCGGCGGCGATGGAGAGTTCCGGTCGCAACTCTCTGGGTTTCTTTATCGTGCCTTGAGGGATAAAAGGATGTTCGCCCGTCAGCAACTCGTAGGCGACTACGCCAAAGGAAAAGATGTCGCTCGCCGCCGTGGGTCTTCCAGCCGCGTGTTCCGGCGCTATGTAACCGGGGGTGCCTGCCACCAAGGTGCCCGCTGCTTCGGCTGCGACTTGCGAGTTCCTGACTTTGGCAACGCCGAAATCAACGATCTTAATCTGCTGCTCATTCCCTGCGAGCGTTTGCAGCATGATGTTTTCCGGTTTGAGATCGCAGTGAATTACGTTCTGGTCGTGAGCGGCACTGAGTGCCCTGCCGATTTGACGAACGATTTCGGCAACCTGTTGCAATTCCAATCGGCCATTCTCAATCAATGACCGCAGCGTTCTTCCACTGACAAACTTCATCACTAGGAAGGGATTGTTATCAGGAGTTTCGCCGCGATCCAGCACTTCGACAATGCCCGGATGATCTATACGCGAGAGCGCCTCTACTTCTTGAGCCAGTTTTTTCTTGAACCAGGGATTTTGCAGCGACTTCTCCAAGAGGACTTTGATCGCCACTGGTTTGTTGTGCAATTGATGATCTAGCGCCCGGTAAACAACGCCAATGTTGCCGCGCCCCAATTCCCGCTCGATCAGATAACGCCTGTCCAGCAGTTTGCCGGGCTCAAGCCCTTCATGCTGGTGGCTTGCTTGTGCCCCGCTATTGTCTAACCAAGTGGGGGCGTTGTGTGGCAGCCTGCTTGGCAGGGCGTTCGTTGCCATCGTATCTCCTTGCGCTTCCCGATCCTCGGCAAGATTCTTGGCCTCGACCTCCAGCGCGGGCTCTTCGAGAAAAGTACCCATTCGCTCGTGTGCTTCCAGTATGGACTTCACTTCGTCCTGCAGCACTTTGTCTCCGGCGCATTCTTTGTCAAGGAAAGCGTGGCGCTCGCTCGGTTCCCGGTCGAGCGCCGCTAGTAATAATGGTTTGATCTGTCTCCATCGCTCAGGGGTCATTCTTTGCACCCCCGCTGAGTTCGTGATAGAGCCACGCCTTGGCCGATTCCCACTCACGCTCAACTGTGCGAAGCGGGATATTGAGCACTGCGGATGTCTCTTTGACGGTCAGCCCGCCAAAGAACCGCAGCTCGACGATCCGGCCCTGGACAGGATCAAGCCGGGTGAGCGCGCGAAGCGCATCGTCTAGGGCAACCAGATCGCGGCGTCGCTCCTGCGAGACAACCGTCAGATCATCTAGTGAAAGTATGTGCCCCCAACCCCCACGTTTGGCGCTGCCCCGGCTGCGCGCGTAATCCACCAGAATCTGGCGCATGATCTGAGCCGAGACGGCGAAGAAGTGAGCGCGATCCTTCCAGGCGACTCTCTTCACATCCACGAGTCGCATGTATGCTTCATTGACGAGTGCGGTTGTTTGCAGTGTATGGCCCGGGCGCTCGCTTTTCATATGGCGCCTGGCTATGCGGTGCAGCTCCTGGTAGACGAGCGGGGTCAGCTTCTCCAGAGCAGTCTGATCTCCCGCGCTCCAGGCCAGGAGTAGTTGCGTGATTTCTGATGCGGAGGGCGTGTTCATAGAACCCCCTTGAGCATGCTGAACAGTGTTTTCAGCGCAGCAACCTATCATAATTGATATCCCTCCTTTAGGCACGCTATTTTTCTTTCACATACATACTTGAGCCATATCAATACCAGCGGCTTTACGCCTTCCGAAAGCGATGGAGAGCTGTCACAACTCCTATATGCGGAAATGTGAGGGGAAATCCGCCAACGCCCGCAAAATTTTTTCGCCGGTTAGGCCCAACTGATCTGGCGGTTTTGAGCGTCGTTTTGCGCTACAAGCGGGTGAGGAGTGGTAAAGACGGGGCAGTTATCAAGCATCTGACTGAGATGATCATTCAGATTCTCTCGAAGGGGAAAAGCGCATGAACCATCAGGTTGTAAAACTGTTGTTGGCCTTGACATTCGTCATCGCTCTCGCACTTGGCTTCACCGCATACATATTTCGCTCCTGGAAACCGAGCGATCAACCCATGAAGCCGACACTTCACTACCAGTACGTCTGGTTCATTGATCAGTCAAGCTCCGTTGATCCATCCGGGCAGCCTCAATGGCAGAGAGCAACCGAGGAGCAGGTCAAACGCCTCCGGTGCGGCGACACTCTGCTCATGTTTGGGTTGCATAATCAGACTCGCCAGGCGGCGCCTATCTATAATGATGAGGTTCCCGCCGTCAGCGATGACCCGACAATCGATGAAGATAAAAGGTGCAAGCTGAAGCTGGATCCGATGCGACAGCAATTGAAGGAGAAATTCCGTGAAGCATTTGACCTTCGGCATCGCGCCACAGAAACCGACTACTTCTCAGCGATAGATCGGATCAAGCTTGATCAGACGCGCCACACGATGGTCTTTTTCGTAGGTGATATGGTTCAGTCCAACCGAGACCTCGACCTGGAGCGCGTGCGACTCACCGAAGAAAACATCGTCGACCTCTTGAACCCGGTCATCGCCAGGCATGGCCGGCAACGGGATCAACTCAAAGGGGTCAGGATTCATTGTATTCTCAATTCGCTGAATATCCGGGAGGCTGCGCCGCTGAACGATGTCCATATTCTCCGGAAGTTCTGGGGAACATTGTTCCAGTCACTGGGGGCAGAACTTGTGACGTTCGATACTCACCTTTCGGTCAAACAATCATCTGGCCAGTAAACGAGGAGGGCACGATGCGAAGGTTCATCAATAAATTGTTTCGATCAGCACGCTCGCTGGTTATCGCCGACGTTGACCGGGAACTGGAGCAGCTCAAGGGATTCGTGGCGGAGCGCGGCTCGGAAGTAGGGCTGCGCAACCTTCCGCCAGAAGACTCGATAAAAGCGATTGAGGCGGCAATTCGCCTCATCGCAGAGAAACGCTTCGGCCCACTCGCTCCGCCGGAAGATTTTTTTGAAAGGGCGGAAGCCAGGCTGCGAAGCAACCTCGCGCTGATCGAATCGAAAATCGATGCACACCAGGCGCGGCAGAAAGCAGAGCCTGTATCGCAGATTTCACCGATGCCGCAAAAACCGATCCGGTGGGTAGTGGCTATCGGCAATGTCGTCGTGATCTTCGGCCTGATCGGCCTGGCGCTGGAAGCGTGCGGAATCAAGCTCGGCAAGCAAGGCTACGCGGCTCTGATGTTGTGCGGGGCCTTTGTCCTCCTCAATTTGACGAACGGGCCGACTATCGCTCACAACTCCCTGGCCCGAATTGGGTACTGGCTGGCTTGTTTTAATCATTACCTCGTGGGCTGCCGTCTGCGGATCAGAGCCTGGCGTCTGGACAAGCGCATCAGGAAACTGAATCAACAGCGCGAGACCGGAGCTGTTCGTCGCCACATCGTCGAAGAATGGATCGCTCAAACAAGACAGGACATGCTTGGCCACTTCGAGTTTTACAGAGCCAGAGCGGCAGAGGCCGCTCGTATGATCGCCGACAACGACCAGCGTCTGACGGCGGCGCTGGAACCTGAACGGAAAATGTTTGAGCACGGTGGGATCCGTGAGCGCGCACCGCAGCCGGAAGGCCGAAAACGGGAATCAGCAGCCTTCTCAGCCTTCTCAGCCTTGTCGGTTTGATGGAGCGCATCTTCGGCAGCGGCAGGCAAAACGCCAATCAAAAGGGGAAAGGAATCAGCTATGAAAATCGAGAGTTTTAAATTCGACAGAAACAGGTCGGCGAAAAAGGAGAGCAACGAAGTATTTGCAGAAGAGATCATTGATTCGCTGACGCCTCCCTGTTCAGACAGGGAATTGAGACGCATTGTCGAGAAGATCAACGCTGAGGCCAACCAGGTTGGCGCTACCTACCGGCAGGAAAAGCGGTCAGAGCTTGAGGCGGCCAGGGCTGACAAAAACCTCCTCGACGCGCAGGCGCAGGAACACCACGCCCGCCTTGAGAAGGCTGAACAAGAACTTGAATCGAAGCGGGCGAATCGAGGCAGCCTCATTTTGGCAGCCATACTGCTCGCGTGTGTGGTCGCTTGCGTGGTTGCCGATTTCACTCCCACCTGGAACACGCTTCCATACATTCTGGAGATCAAGAAGCATTCCATTGAGGGGATACTGCTGGCCCTGGCTCCGGCTGTCGCAGTGGCGATCCTAAAGGTCGTCATCGGCACGCTAGTTTGGGATAGATGGCACGCGGCGCGATCACATCCATCTCGTGCGGTGCGGATAGCCGGCTGGGTGCTGATCGCCGCGTTTATGCTTCCTGTGGGGGGATTGACCATCTATACGATGAGCATAATCGCGCCTGCTCGCGAAGAAGTGGTCAAGGCCAGACGAAACCTCGACTTGATGGAGGGAGAGAAGCCGGAGCCGGTTGACATGAAAAAGATAGACCGGGCAATTCTCTGGGTGTCAATCACTGCCGCCGTCAATGGCGCTCTCTTCTTCCTCATCGGGATGAAGGAGCTGAACACGGCCTACTGGCGGATCCTTCTGGCCGTTCTGTTTCTGCGCTCACGCCAGCGCAGCTTGATGGGGCAGCTATCACAGGCCGAAGCTCGATTGAACACCCTACAGGAAGCCTGGGAACATATTGACGAGCGCGTGCAGGAAGTCATCGAAGCTTATCGCAGCAGGCTACTGATACTTCTCGAACAAGCTCTCAAACGCCCGCACCAGTTGCGGCCATATCTGCGGAGAGTGGATGAAATCCTGGCTGAGTAAATTGGCGGGTAAAATCAGGTTTCTCACAAAACATTATCTCCTCATCCTTTCTTTTCTTGAAAAATAAGAGGCCAGCAGCGGCACGCCTAAATTGAAGGGCATCAAGCAAGTTAGCGGCGGGAAATATCCTGCCGCCTATTTCATTTCAAGAAGGGAAACCGTCTCCCTCACACTAAATCGGGAAGTGTTTGGTCGAGTCAGAACAATCAACGCATTCAGCCTTCTCCTCTCTTCCTTCTCGCAAAAAACAAAGCGGACAGCATCGGCGCGCAAAAGGTGATCGTTCGCCAATTGCGACGGTCACCGCTCGTGCCGGCAGCTTATGCTCAACTTACTTCAATCGGCGACAGGAGGGAACGATGTTGGCAAGGATGCGGATGGGAACAACCGCTACGTGCGGCTGATCACGTCCAAAGCTGCAAGTGATGCCGAGCCGATTGCCACGAAGGCTAAGAAAGCAGTTCGACCATTAATACGAACACCTGCCACTGCGCCGACTACCACATTCAAACTTCTTCTTCATGTTCAATCGGATCTGAGGTCAGCGATGAAGACCGTGCTCAGCTTTGGGATGGTAGTGGAATCGACCTCCTGCTGCGCTGGATGGAAGAGCCTGAGTCGCGCGACTTCGACCTTGAACGAGACCTCATCGTCATCACCGCTCATACAGGCGATGAATGGCCGGACACAAAAACGCTGATCGAACAACACCTGCTGCCTCGGATGCGTTCTCACCGCATCCATTATGTGCAGGTTGCTCGCGCCGGTCATCTGGAAGCCGATGGCATCGTGGTACTGGCGGACACGCGCGAGCCGGATACGGTTCATCTTGAGGGCGTGTACAAGCTGAGTCAGGAACTGCGCGCCGCCGGGACTGTTCCGCAGTATGCCGGAGAGCGGCGCTGCTCGTTGAAGTTCAAGTCGTGGGTAATCGAAACGTGGCTGGCGCAGGAACTACACGCAGAGCCGTTTCGTCACGCAATCGGCTACAACTCCGATGAAGAGAGCCGCATTGCAAAGAGTGAAGCAGCATTTGCCAGTCGTCGGCAAGAAGACGTTCGCGTTGCCTTCGGTTTCAATTGTGAGGAAGAAAATCGGATAGCGAAGGCTCGGCAGTATGATTCGCCGCAAAGGATCGGCTGGTATCCGCTCTCGAAAGCGGAATGGAACTGGACGCGCCAGGACTGTCACGACTACCTGAAGCGCGTCACAGGCGCTTCGTGGCAGAAAAGCGCCTGCGTCGGCTGTCCGTTCTGCGCGCGCACCGAAGACGCTTTGGAGCGGATGCGCAACTTTCCCGACCGTGTGGCCGACGCGCTGCTGCTCGAACATCAAAGCCTCTGTCTCAATCCGCGCGGCACGCTCTACCGCGACCAGACGCTTTTCTCCGTGGTGATGCAGGATGGGAATGCCGCTGCGCTGCGGCTGTTTGCCGAGAGGCTTGCCGCCAGCGAATATGCCGTCTATCGCGTCAGACGCATTTACAAAAAGAAAGGCAAGGCCGACCGTGCTGTAGAAAAACTTTGCGTCGGCACGCGGGCGGAAATCCTCAACTGCCTTCAATCGCTCGTCAGTTTGCGGCGCCTCAGCACCCGCGAGGAACACAACATCACCTACGCTTACGCGCGCGAACGGGAGCCGCAAGAGTACCCGACCTGCGAAGAGTTCTATGTCGCCGCGCCTGCCACTGTCGAAAACAAAACACGGCATGGCTTCGCGTGGTTTGAAGCGCGCTGGGTGGCTGCTTTGGGCGCAAATGCTCAGGGGGAGCTGTTTGATTGATCGGCAGCCTCTCATCATCAGGCGGCTCAAAAGCAAAGCGGTAAGCAGGCCGTGGCTCCCGTCATCCTGGAGAAGAAGTTATGGCGAACAACTATACGCTGTTCAGCGAAGTCATCAGTCCGCTCAACGAAGAAGAGCGCGTCTGGTGTGAGAACCGCTTACAGCGCCTCGAACAGGTATTGCCGAACTTTGATGAAAACGGCCTTGACGAACAGGGAGAACACTGTGCGCCGGAGGATGAACCTTACTTGAATGGCGCAGGCGATCTGGGGTTTCAGTGGAAACTCACTTCCGAGTCGAATGAGCACGAACTGTGGATGTATGCCGAAGAGAGTTGTGACCTCGAACACGTTGCGCTCTTTGTTCAGGAATTCCTCGCCCGGTTTCGCCCAAACGAGTATTTCACGCTGACTTGGGCGGAGATGTGCTCCAAGCCGCGCATCAGCGAATTCTCCGGCGGAGCGATATTTGTTACCGCCGAGGACATCGAATGGCACGGAGCCACTGCCTGGATTTGCCGGAAGGTTGCGGAGTTCGCGCAGCAAGGGAAATTGGTGGAGTCATCTTATGTCTCAAGTCAGAACTGAATTTGGATTTGAGCGTACGGTCTGCGCCTGTTCGGAATGCTCGATCAACTGTCACTTCATTCCGGGTTATCTGATTCCGGCTGATCTTGATCGGATTTCCGGGCATCTCGGCAGCGAAAGCCTGATTGATTTTGCGCTGGAAAACCTGCTGGCAAGTCCCGGCGCAACGGTTCTTGATCGCGGTCAGGTGCGGCAGATTCCAACGCTCGTGCCAGCGCGTCGAAGCGATGGCGCGTGCAAATTCCTCGATGCAAGCAACCGCTGCCTGATTCATAAGGTTTCGCCGTTCGGCTGCGCGTTCTTTGACACCCACCAAAGCAAAACAGAATCGGATTACCGGAGCGGCTCCGGATTGGTTCAAATAGACCGCGCATGGCACGGAGATCATCTGTACGCACGGCTCTGGCTGTTTCTCGAAGCGCTCGGCAAGGTTGGGCCGTCGCCAGTTGCCGCCCGCGCCCGATTACAGCAGGCACTCGCAGCAATGAAGGAGATAAGCACCGATGAGTGATGAAA
>Ga0187894_10002782_pt1 | contig 20541 bp, 17 predicted proteins | sample GBC1701081metaG_FD_136650 | JGI IMG/M metagenome (GOLD analysis project Ga0187894, IMG submission 136650) | White microbial mat communities from a lava cave in the Kipuka Kanohina Cave System on the Island of Hawaii, USA - GBC170108-1 metaG ...
TCCGCGCATCGCCTTCATAATCGAACACCTCGAAGTGATGCACGGCGATCGCCGGGTCTCGATTGGCGAAGGTGGTGAAGAACTTGCGTAATCGAGCCTTATCGTTATTGATCTGCACCCCGAGATTGACATCCTCAAAGTGAATGTCCTCGGCATACAGCTCCATCAGTTCATCGGTGTGGCCATCAAACAGTTTAATCCATCGCTGTGCCCACGCTTTATTCATTGTCGTTCCTCTCCGAAAACAGTAAAGATTTGTTCGTCCTTCTTCTGTCTCTACTTTTTCCCACTCCCCCAGCGGTCCCAGTGGATCACTTCATCTACCGGCTTGCATTTGGTCGGACCGAAATTCCCCTGCGGGAATCCCAACGGAATGAGAGCGGCGATCTCAAGGTGCGCAGGAATGCCCAATTGCTGTTTGAGTTCCTCCTCAAAGAATCCGTGTAGGGTAGTGAGTGTCGCCCCGACTCCCAGCGCACGGCAGGCTAACAAAATGTTCTGCACTGCCGGATAGATCGACCCATGTATGGTCGCGACACTGGCGCGGGCACTGCCGGCCTTGGCGAGCGGCGTAAATTCCTGGGGCGCGCAGGCTAGTAAAATGACCGGTGCTTCGTGGAGATGCTCGGCGAGATGCGCGACCGCGGTCATCATGCGCAACCATGAGGGTGGTGCATCGCTTGGCAGGGTGCTGCCGCCCCGGAGTCGCTGCAACGTCTGCCAATAGTGATCACGAATGAAACGTTTGAGGGCTGGGTCACGGACGAGAATGAATCCCCAGGTTTGCTGGTTCCCGCCGCTGGGCGCGTGAATCCCGGCATCGACAATTTTCTTGAGCGTGTCCTCCGGAATCGGGTCCGGCTTGAGCCGTCGCACGAAGAACTGTGCGAAGTCGCTATGCACTACTCCTTTATGCGTCCATTCGTCTCGTTTGATACCCTGCACTTCCAGAGCATAGATCGCAGCTTGAAAGGCGGCAAAATAGGCACGGTTCGCTGCGCTATCGCTGAGCTGTTGCTCTAGACACAACTGAGCAGCTTTGAGAGACCCTTGAGCCCGCGTCCGATCCATAAATCTACCATTACCTCTAATTGAGATCAGGCAAGGTCCGTCAACAATGCTTTGGCTTCTTGCAGATCCTTCGTATCAAATCCCTCGGTGAACCAGTTATAGATTTCAGATAACATCTGGTGAGCTTCGGCCTTCTTGTCTTGTTGTTGCCACAGCCGCGCCAGACTTATCACCGCGCGCAGTTCGAGGGACTTCGCATATTGCTGGCGGGAAATGTCGATGGCTTTGAGAAGATATTCCTCTACCTCCTGTTCCACCTCCACCCGGGTGTGAGGGGTTAGGGGTTGGGGGCTAGATGGAACTTGGAACGTTGAACTTGGAACGTTGAACTGTTGAAGAGTCAGTTCGCCCTTGAGACGGTAGAGTTCGGCTTCGTAGAACCGCTCCCCATTTTTGTCTACCACAGCCAGCGCCTCGGCCAGCCTGCTTAGACCTTTCTCGACCTGTCCTCCTTTCCCGTATGCCTCGGCCAGTAAAGCCAGATCATATGGCGTGAACGCCTCGGCTCCGGTGGCTCGGAAGCTAGCCATACCCTGGTGCATCTGGGCGATCCCCTCTTCTCCCTGTCCCTGCTCGGCCAGCGCCCAGCCTTGCAGGATAGTTCCAATCGCCAAAAAGAATGGAAGCCCCTGGTCGATACACAGAGCAATCATAGCGTCGGCCTGCTCGTAGGTCTGTTGCCACTCCCGGCGGAACTGATAGAGCATAGCGGCAAAGTTAAGGGCAAAAGCCAGGCTAAGGGGGTGAGACAACCCTTCGGCGAGAGCGAGCGCTTCATGGCTACTCTTCCGCGCCTGCTCCGGATAACCCAGAAGCCACAGAGCCCAAGCCGCATAGGAGAGGCCAGTCACTTTGGGGTCCTGTCCTGACAGAGGGGAGCGGTCTGGCTGATGCGTCTGAGGATCGTAGAGGGCAATACTCTGCTGTAGGTGCGCGCGGGCAGCAGTCAACTCTCCGAGGTGGAACAGCGTCAATCCTAGGGCACGGTGAGAGTTTAGCAGGAGAGCAGGATCGCGCATATTCTGGGCTAGGCGCAAGAGTTGCTCCGCGAGCTCCCGCGCCGTCTGGAGTTCTGCCCGTAGTAAATAAAACCGATACAGACCAAACAACACCCAGAAGAGCTGAGGCGTCTCTCCCACCTGCCGACACAGCGCGAGCGCCCGGGTGTAGGTTTTTTCCACTTCCGAGGCCGCGTAGCCTTCGGTAGCTACCAGCGGAGGACCCAGAGTAATTTGCAGTGTGAGTTCTTGCTGCGTGTGCTCGGGGGTATCCGGCAGGGTTTTGAGCAATGCAAGAGCCGCGGTGAGGTGATTGATGGCTTCCGCGTTTGCCGACCGTCGCGCCGCTTGTTGTCCAGCCAGGCCAAGATACTCCACCGCCTTCGGGGGGTTACCACTGCGCGTGTAGTGATAGGCTAACTCGCTGTAATGCTCATCTAATCGACCCTGAAACAGTTGCTCAATTGCCTGCGCGGTCTGCTCGTGAAGTGTTTTGCGGCGTTCGATTAAGACCGAGTTGTACGAGACTTCCTGCGTCAGGGCATGCTTGAAAATGTACTCGACTTCGGGAAAGGCGGGCTGTTCGTAGAGAAACTCTTTGCGCTGGAGGGAAGAAAGCAAGCGATACAGTTCGTCTTCCGGTTGAGTGATGACATGACGGATGAGGCTCAACGGAAACTCGCGTCCGATGACCGCGAGTTGTTGCAAGAGGGTTTTCTCGTCTGGCGCGAGGCGGTCGATGCGGGCGGCAAGAATGCCTTGAACGGTCGAGGGAAGCTGTAGGGGCGCACCTGTGCGTGCGCCCTCGGGTGGGCGGTCACGCAGGACCGCCCCTACATCGGTCCGAACCAAGACGCCTTGTTCAATCAACTCCTGGACAATCTCTTCCATGAAGAACGGCGTGCCCTCGGTCTTCTCCAGAATCAGGCGTTTGAGATCGTGTAGGGGCGTCCCCTTGTGGGACGGAGCATCCTTATACGGATGCTCCGTAAAAGAGAGGGCAGGCACAAGGCCTGCCCCTACGGTGTCGCCTAGCAACGCTGTGAGAAATTCCTCGGCCTCTGCTTTGCCAAACGGCGCGAGGCGTAGTTGGGTGTAATACGTCTTCTGCCCCCACTCATGGCGATACTCGGGCCGATAGTTCACGAGCAGCAGGACCTTAGTCGAGGCGACACTCTCGCTCAGCACATCCAGAAACCCTTGCGTCTCGCTGTCAATCCAATGCAAGTCCTCAAAGATCAGAATCAGTGGCTGGTTCAGACTCTCGCGTAAGAAGAGTTTCTTGAGCGCCTCGAACGTGCGCCGCCGCCGGATCTGTGCGTCCATCTGCTGCAAGGGTGAGGGCTGCTCTTCAATCCCCAACAAGGTAAACAGATAGGGCAAGGTGTCTTCCAAACTGCGGTCGAGCATCAGCACCTTGCCGCCGACTTTCTCGCGCCGCTTGCGTTCGTCGTCCTGCGCTTGGATATCAAAGTAGCTCTTGAGCAGCTCAATCGCCGGTAGATAAGGAGAGGCTTTGCCGTGGGAGACCGAGTAGGCCTCCAGCACCAGACACCCTCCCAAGGAGAGCAGTTTGAATTCGTAGAGCAACCGTGACTTCCCTAACCCCGGCTCGCCCATCACCCCTACGACCTGCCCGTGCCCGGCTTTGGCTTGGGCCAAGGCAGTTTGCAGTTGGTCCATCTCGCTCTGCCGTCCGACAAACCGCGTCAGTCCACGGCGGGCTGCGACTTGTAACCGAGTTCGTAGCGGACCTGCACCGAGTACTTCATAGATGTTGAGCGGCTCTTCCACGCCTTTGATCTGCGTCTGGCCTAAGTCTTTGAAGGCGAAGTAGCCATCGGTGAGCTTATGTGTGTACGCACTCACCAGAATTGATCCGGGCGCGGCCAGTTGCTCCATCCGCGCCGCTAAGTTCGTCGAATGCCCCACCGGCACGTAGTCCGCACGCAGATCGTCTTTGCGAATCGAACGTACAACGACTTCGCCGGTGTTCACGCCGACTCGCATCAGCAATGGCGGATAGCCTTTCGCTCGCAGCGTATCCGCATAGCGGCGCATCTCCTCTTGCATACGCAGCGCGGCATACAGCGCCCGCTGGGGGTGATCTTCATGCGCAATCGGCGCGCCAAAGAGGGCGAAGATACCATCCCCTAAGGCTTGCGCCACATAGCCCTCGTAGCGATGGACGGCGTCCATCATGAGATGCAACGCCGGGTCAATGAGCGCTCGGGCTTCTTCGGGGTCGAGGCTTTCAATCAGTGCGGTCGAGCCTTTGAGGTCAGCAAACAAGGCCGTGATCGTCTTGCGCTCACCCTCTGTTCCACTCCGTGCTTCCAGCGCCGCCTGCTCGGCGCGGATGCGCTCTGCTAAATGCGGCGGCGTGTAGGAAATTGGGGGTTGGGGGTTAGGTGCTGGGTGCTGGGGTGAGGGCGGCGCCACCCCGATTCTCCGATTCTCCGGTTCTCCGGTTCCTGCCCTACCCGTCCACACCAGCACTTTGCCGTCTTTATCAACGGCCAGCCCATCCACTTCGATGAGTTCTGCTTTGAGGTCTTCCAGCGTTTCGTCGTCCAGGTCGAACTCGCGTTTGAGCATCCGGTAGGAAATCTGGCCTTTATCCTTGAGGAGTAAGCTGGCCTGTTTGACGATGTCAGAGAATTTCATCGGCGCTCCTGTGCGTGCTCATGGCATCTGAGGTCGGTACTCAACAACGTCATAATCTCTCCTTAGCGAGGCACTCTCATGATCCCAGGATACTCCACAAAGTGGCGATCAAAAGCAAAAGCAGATTGAATCCCAAGTCGTTCCATGACCATGAAACTGGTGCAATCCACAAAACTGAACAAGTGATCTCGGTACGTCCGGAAGACAGTGAGCGCCCGTTCTAGGTCCCCTTCAGTCACTTTCTCCAAGAGCGCGGCTTCCCCACGGAGCAGGCTGGTCGCCACGCGACTGGCTAAGCGATGGCCCCGCAGCGTTTTGTCACGCATGCGTAACAACGTGGCAGTCTCAGCGACAATGTAGTCAGTGGTAACAAGGGGTTTATGATTGGAGCGCAGCCATTGCATTGCTCCCACATGATCTGGATCGTTGCGAACCGCCACCGCAAACCAGGCGCCAGTATCGACGAAAATCACGGCTTACTCCCGTATAGGATGGCATCATGGTCTCGGCCCGAAAAGCCTGGCCCAAGATGAGATCCGGCCCATCTTTTTATGGCAGTGGCCTGTTTTCTTGCCAACAGCTTCGGGCTACGGGGGAGGGATTTCGTGGCTTGCTGTTCTTTGAGGAAGACAATGAAGTCTTTGACTTGGTTAACGGCTGCCGGGGGCAGTCCTGCTAATGCTTGTAGAATCTCTCGTTCAGTGGCCATGCTCTGTTCCTTACTCTCTTCGGTTCTTTGCTAATTCCTCTAACAATGTCTTGGCCTCTTGCAAGTCTTTGGTATCAAACCCTTCGGTGAACCAGTTGTAGATCTCAGCTAACATCCTGTGTGTATTGCCCAGTGCAGTGCGTGCTCCCTGCTCCGTGCTTCCTGCTCCGTGCTCTCTGGCTTGCTATTGCCACAGCCGCGCCAGGCTCATCACGGCGCGCAGCTCCTAGAGGGCCTTGACCTGCGGATATTCTCCGACCTCGATCCCGAACCCTTCTGCCTGATGTAAGAGGTCGAGCGCGTTTCTCACGTGCGCATAGTCGATCATCATGCCGTCGTAGGTCACTGCAGCCCTCCCAGCTTGCTCAGCGGCGGCCATGGCCCGTAGCACCCCTTTGTTCCACTCGATCTCTTCTTTCGACGGCGCGAAGATCTCATTGGCGATCGGAATGGCGGTCGGATGGATCGCCAACGTCCCACGAAAACCCACCTCGCGCGCCCGCTGTAACTGCGCACGGACCAGGTCGGTATCACCGACTTCGAGTGACCCCGCATTGAGCGGATATTCGATGCCTGCGGCACGCGCCGCTAACAACATGTGCGACGCCATGTACAGGGTCTCAAAGCTGGCACGTGTCCACTTGTAGCCAATCGCTTTGGTAATATCACCGGACCGAGCGGCGATGCCGCCCACGATATTCCCCACCCGTGGACAGGCCGTCCCGAGTTCGTACGCGTTCATAATCCCTCGCGCGGTCTCTGGGATGGCGACGATCTCGACTGTCCTATTTGCAAGTCCAGCCTTTTGTTCAAACAATTCGACCCAGGCGTCGACCTTGAGCACTTCTTCTTTCCGTTCGAGCTTGGGGATGGCAATCGCCACCACTCCAGCCGTCACCACCGCTTCGATATCTTCACCAGTCAAGCCAGTATTCAGGCCGTTGATGCGCACGACGACCGGCACTCCTCGCTTATGCAAGCGCTCAATGCCAGCACGGACGATTTTCCGCGCTTCCACCTTCTCGTCATTCGGAACTGCGTCTTCAAGGTCTAAGATCAGGGCATCCGAGCCGTACTGCGGAGCTTTGTCGATCCAACTCGGACGGTTGCCGGGAACAAAAAGAATCGAGCGGTAGAGTTTCATAAAGGGCCTCCCTCAATGAGGTTGATCCGCGGGGTCGTCTAGAGCCATCACGGTGGTTTTCAATTGTATGTGTCCTTTGTAGGGGCGATCCTTGTGATCGCCCAAGCGGCTCATGCCCGCACCGTCTCAGCCTTGAACTTACGCACTTGCGACTCCACGACCGTGCCCTTAAAGAAGTCCGGATTGAGGCTCGCCCACAGCTTGACGGCATTGCCAAAGGCGAAGGCATGGAAATCCTCTTCCGACATGCCTTTCTCTTCAACTAATTCCCAGGCTTCTTCTAATACTTCTGTCATGTCCGGCACGTCAAAGTGGCTGATGTCAGAGCTCAGCAGCGCGCCCAATTTGGCCCCAAAGGGATTGACCTTGGAAGCAAAGGCGTAGTTCAGCGTCGGATCGTCGGACTCACAGCCGAAGAAGAAGTGCGGCACGAACAGATCGCGGAAGTCTTCTTTCTTTTCGATCTTGCAGGCAGCAAAGTCGTCGAGTTCGTCGGGTAGCGCACTACCCATCCCGCTGATCATCTGCGCTTCAAACTCCGGCCAGCGGCGATACATCTTTTCTCCCCCATACTGCTTGATCAGTTCGCCAAGCTTGGCGCGGTCAAGATTCGCCGGATTGAGTTCTTGGATCACAGCGCCATTGCGCTTCTCCCAATGTGAGATGAGATCGGCGAATACACTGCACCCCCAGGCGACACCGCCTTCGAGGAACGCGAACCGCATACGTGGGAAACGACGGGTCACCCCGCCGAGGAACAACGCCTTACAGACCGCATTGCCTGCTTCGCCGAAATGGCCAATGTGGTTATAGACAAAGTTCGTCAGCGAATTGCGCAAGCCGTAATTTTCGGCGGCGGAATGAAACGTGGCGGGATAGCCCAGCTCCTCACACTTACGCCACACCGGGTCGTAATCATAGTCGCTGTCGATGCCCAGCACATCAAGCCAACAGGCATAGCGGCGGCTGACTCCCTGGCGCTCCATGACGGGGATCGAGCGGCGGATCAAACTGCCCAGTGCCACGGCTTTGATGCCCAACGCTTTACAATGTTCAAGTTCAGCGATGGCCTCTTGGGGCGTGTGCATCGGAATTACCCCGACCGGCGTCACGCGATCAGCAAACTCCGCCCAGGTTTCAGCCGCATAGGTATTGAATGCACGACACCCGGCCTGGCGCAATTCCTCGTCCCCTAAGTACGGGGCAAACAATTGCGAGCTGGAGGGATAGAGGACAGCAAAATCCAATCCCATATCTTCGAGCCGATCGTGCATCAGGCGGGGAATGAACGACGTCGCCGTGTCCAGCGTGTTGGGGGTTGCCAACGCCCACCAGGGCGGCTGCCCGGCGCGCTGGTCGCGCCTCTCTTGCTTGGTCAGTTTGGCAAATGAGCCTTGGCCTAATGCCCGGATGCGAGAGGTCCATTTCTCCACGACCTTGGAACCGCCCACTTCTCTGAGATAGTCCATGGCGAGAGGTTCATACTCACGCCAGTGACCGTCTGAGTCGATTACTGGATGACTCAAGCGCGCGCGGATTGCCTTGGATTTCGATGTACTGTGTGATGGCATGAAATTCCCTCCTTTTCACTCCCGCTTCCCAGCGGGTGTTGTATTTACGACTCTCATCGGTGACGCGATTTTGTCGGAGAGGAACGGTATCGTACCCGACGTTAGACATTAGCAAATACTAACGGCAACGTTTTCGGGCCGCGCACAAAGAACGAATCGATCCACGTGACAGGTTGTGCTGCAGCCCTGAGCGGTGGTAGATCGTGCAACAGTGCCTCCGGTGCGACTTTCGCTTCAAGACGCGCCAGCGGCGCGCCCAAGTCTGCCGAAACAACGCTTGCACCGGCGAATGATACCGTAGTCCTTCTTCGATGAGCTGCGGGATGAGAGACGGATCACGTCGCACCTTGGCCAAATCGTCCGGTTGCTCCAAGAATGTCACCATCGTGCTGCCCAGTAGGTTCGTCGTCGTTTCCGTCCCTCCCAACAGCAAGAGGATAGAGAGGCTAAGGATCTCGGCATCTGTTTGTCGCCACAGCAGTGCTGTAAACTCTACCTTCGTGTGCAGCTCCGTGTATCCTCCTCTACAGATAACGTGGCAAGATTTCTTTGCCGAACCGTTGGAGCATCCGCTTCCGTTCTTCTAACGTAGCGGCCAATGCTGGATAAAAGAAAAACATGAATTTCATAACGCTCTCTCCTCTCTTCGTGCTGCGTTATCCTTTGGGCAACCCAAGTACGCGTTCGCCGAGAATATTGCGCTGAATTTCTGACGTGCCGCCAGCAATGGTGAACAGGTGGGTACTGAGTGCACAATGCATCCAGTAGCCACTGTCGATCCCTCGTTCACTTCCTGATACGACTTGACCAGCCGAGCCGAAGAGTGCAGTCGCAAACTGAACGACTCGCAGGTTTAATTCACTGGCCGCCAGTTTGACCAGCGAACTTTCCGGACCGGGCGGATCACCACGTAATTGTCGGGTGAGCTGGCGTAGGCTGCTATACTTAATAGCTTGTAGTTCGGTATAGAACCGCGCGACCTGTTGCCGTACCGAGGCATCGACGTTTACGGCAAGCACGCTCGATGCTCCCAACTTTACGACCTCAATGAGTTGCTGAAGCGCCGCCTCCACAGGCGAGAGCACATCAAAGGTCACGCGCTCGAACATGAGTGTGGTCATCGCCACCTGCCAACCTTGGTTCTTCTCGCCAATGAGATTCGCCTTGGGTACATGCACGTTGTCGAAGAAGACTTCGTTAAATTCTGCATCACCGTTGATCTGCCGCAGCGGACGTACGGTAATCCCCGATGTTCGCATATCAACTACCAAGCACGAAATCCCTTTGTGCTTGGGAACATCAGAATCAGTCCGTGCGAGAAGCAAGCAATAGCGGGCGTACTGCGCATACGAAGTCCACACCTTCTGACCGTTGATCACGAAATCGTCGCCTTCCTCAACCGCTCGGGTCTGGAGTGAGGCGATATCTGACCCAGCACCAGGCTCAGAGTAGCCTTGGCACCAAATTTCGTCACCGTTGAGAATGGTGGGAATATAGCGTTGCTTCTGTTTTTCAGTGCCCCAGTGGATCAGAGTAGGACCAGCTATACGGATACCCATGAAGTTCGCCACCTCCGGCATGCGTGCACGCACCATCTCTTGCCGATAGATCGTTTGCTCCATCACCGTCGCACCACGACCGCCGTAGGCTTTCGGCCAGTGGATGCCAACCCAACCGGCGCGGTGCAACTGCTTTTGCCAGTTCAGCTGGAGGGTAAAACGAGCGTCTTGATCCAGATGGAAAAACGTTGCCGAGTCATAGCCGTCTAGCGGGTTCGCCCCCAACCAGGCGCGCAGCTCTTGCCGGAAAGCTTCTTCTTGCGACGTATATTCAAAGTCCACGGTGTTGTTCTCCCTCTTTATTCAGGACGCACCCGGCTCGCTCGGCGCGTGGCCATGCCTATTCTCTATATGCACCCAGGCGAAGTTCATGGGGAGGGGCTCCTGTGTGAAGAGGTGAGTGAGACAAGGAGACGGACAGGCCATCCTGCGCATTCCCTGGCGGGCGCGGGCAAGTAGAAGCAATGTTTAAAATGTGTCCCCAGGACATATAATCTTCAGGACTTATTGTCAAGTCGAGAGTCTTCCGTCAGAGGGACACCGTAGCTCGCAAAGGTGGCCCGTTCACCCACCAACAATCTGCTACTCAAGCGCAACGCACCGAGGAGCGGGCAACTACTATCTCCCTCTATATCGAGGCGGGCGTTTCTCCATAAATGCCTGGGGGCCTTCTTTGGCGTCGTCAGTCCTCATGGAGAAGTCGGCGTTCTCTCGCTCGATGCGAAAGCCCTCCTCGAAGGACACGCTGAGACTCGTCAATGCTGGTTCCGAGTCACTTTTTGTAACTAATCCGGTAAATAACGTTTGCTTGGTCATCAGAAACGAGGAGCGCGCCGTCAGGCATAACCAGGACATCGGCTGGTCGACCCCACCCCCGACCTCGTTGCAGCCAACCTTCGGCGAAGACCTCGTATTTCACTGCACGATTATCAGCCAATCGCACCAGAGAAATACGATAGCCAATCGGCTCCGAGCGATTCCAAGAGCCGTGTTCGGCGATGAAAATTTGATTGCGGTACTCCTCCGGGAACATCGTGCCAGTATAAAATCGCATGCCGATCGCGGCTACGTGTGGACCAAGTTTGATCGCCGGGGGGATAAACTCCTCACCTTTGTGTTTTCGACCAAAATCCGGGTCGGGAATGTCTCCGCCATGGCAATACGGGAAACCGAAATGGAGACCCTTCTGTGGCGCGCGATTTAATTCATCTGGCGGCGCGTTATCACCAAGCATGTCGCGGCCATTATCAGTAAACCACAGCTCTTGTGTTTGTGGATGCCAAGCGAACCCGACGGTGTTGCGAATTCCGTGAGCGAAGACCTCTAAGCCGCTCCCGTCAGGCTGCATCCGTAAGATCGTTGCGTAGCGCTCGTCTGCGCGCTCGCAGACGTTGCACGGAGCCCCAACCGGCACGTAGAGCATACCATCAGGCCCAAAGGCAATAAACTTCCAGCCGTGCCAGCGATCACTAGGCAAACTGTCACTGGCAACGACTGGCTGGGGCGGTTTGTCCAGGTGTTCCTCGATCTGGTCAAATCGCAGGATACGACTCACTTCAGCTACGTAGAGCGAACCATCACGAAAGGCAACGCCGCTAGGCATATTTAATCCCTGCGCGAGGGTAAAAACTTCATCAGCTTTCTGATCGCGATCACGGTCGACAATCGCGTAGACCTTCCCCGCTGCGCGCGAGCCAACAAATACGGTCCCGTGCGTGCCTAGAGCCATTTCGCGTGCGCTCGGTACATCGCTCGCATAGATGCTGATGGCGAATCCTGGAAGCAGCTTAAGGGTGTCGAGCGGTAAGCGCGAACTATATGCAAAGACACCGGAGAGGGCGAGGAGAAGCGCGATGAGCACGAGGAGTCGAGTTGGCCATTTGCCGGTTTTTTGGTCAACGATCTGCATGGCACCTCCACCTCTCAGCATTCTTGCAAACTGGATGAGCTAAGGGAATTGCCGGAGATCTTCTTCTCCCGCTTGCTTGATTCGCTTTCTCTTCGCTGGCATAACATGTACTGGAGGTACGCATGATACTCACTCGTAGACAAAAAGAGATGTGGGATTATTTACAAGATTACATTGCTGCACGCGGCTATGCTCCGACCCTGGAAGAAATCGGTGCGCACTTTGGTCTCTCCTCACTGGCGACCGTGCATAAGCATCTGAGTAATCTGGAATTGAAAGGGCTGATTACCCGGAAATGGAATCTGAGTCGGGCGATTGAAATTACTCCGCCGCAGCAAACCACCGAGGCGGTTGAACTGCCGCTCCTCGGTCGCGTAGCGGCAGGGGCACCAATTGAAGCCGTTGAGATGCAGGGTGCTCTTGCTATTCCTACCGATCTGATCTGCCGTCCTCATCGCGCCTTTGCCTTGCAAGTGAAAGGTGAATCGATGATTGGCGAGGGTATTCTTGATGGCGATTACATTGTGGTCGAGGCACGACCAACCGCCGAAGCAGGAGAAACTGTCGTGGCCTTGGTGAATGGTGAAGCTACGGTCAAAAAGTTCTACCGCGAACGAGGAGGCCGCATTCGTCTCCAGCCTGCCAATCCGCAGATGGGCCCGATCTTTGCCAAGGGAAAAGAGGTCGAGATTCGTGGGGTCGTTGTCGCAGTGATGAGGAAGTATGGGAGAAAGGGGTTGGGGGCTAGGAGCTAGGGATTAGTCAAGACTTGGGAACAGGCGACAAAGGAAATCTATACCGACCCTCAGCCCCTAACCCCTGCTTTGCCATGATTTTTTCTCTCTACCTCCATATTCCGTACTGTCTGACCAAGTGTCCATATTGTGACTTTAATGCCTACGCTGCCACGGCCTGGCCGGAGGAGCGATACGTCGATGCGCTGGGCGCGGAGCTGCGGCATTATCTGACCCAACCCCCATGGCAGGGGCAGACGATTGAGACTATCTACTTTGGCGGTGGCACGCCGTCGTTGTTTGCTCCAGCCTCAGTCGAGCGCGTCCTGACGCTGGTGAAAAGTCTCTGCCCACTCGCTTCGCGACCTGAAATCTCTCTCGAAGTGGACCCTGCTTCGGCATCACCGGCAAGGCTTACGGGTTATCGGGCCATCGGCGTTAATCGCCTGAGCTTGGGCACTCAGTCGTTTCAACCCGCTCTCCTGAAAACCTTAGGCCGCCTGCATACGGCAGAGGATGCCGCGCGGACAATTATGTGGGCGCGAGCAAGTGGTTTTACCAATCTCAGCCTGGATCTCATTTTTGCCGTACCAGGACAAACTCTGGAAATGCTGGCGAGCGATGTAACCCAGGCCCTTGCTTATATCCCTGAGCACCTTTCGACCTACAATCTGACGTATGAGGAGAACACTCCATTCTTTGCCATGAGGCAAAAAGGGTACCTGCAGCCGATCGACGAGGAAACAGAAATCGAGATGTATAGACTCGTACAAGAACACAGTGCAGACGCCGGTTATGTCCACTATGAGGTCTCGAGCTTCTCCCGACCTGGCTTTCCCTCACAACACAATGCCAATTATTGGAACGGCCGCAGTTACCTTGGTCTCGGCGCTGGAGCCCATTCGTTTGTCAACCAGCCCGGATGGGGACAACGATGGAGTAACGAACGCAATCCCCGCCGCTACATGGAAAAGGCGCTTGCGAGCGGGAGTGCGAGAAGCTTTGCCGAGGTGTTAACCCGAAGCCAGGCAATGGGAGAATTCGTCTTCCTTGGACTTCGCCAGCTCAAAGGCTTGGAACCGACACATTTTACTGCGCGCTTTGGCACTGAGTTTCACCAAACCTTTCCGCAGGCGGCGGCGTTGTTCGACGAAGGACTTCTAAAGACGGAGGGCGAAAGGATCAGCTTGACTCCTCAGGGGCTCTTGCTGGCGGATACCATTTTTGCCACATTTTTTTAAGTCAAGGAACACTAAACCCAGAGACAGAATTGACTTGCCGTCTATTCCAGCCCTGTGTCCCCATCGCGGCTCGCAACACTAGCACTCCTGGTTCGCGCTTCACCGTCTCTCTCTCAGTCTAGAGTCCTGCCTCAGCCCTTTCTTACTTGACACACGCGAGCAGGGTCTGTGTCGCCCAGCCGTAGCCTGCTGGCGCGGTGTTCATCCGCTGCGGACCGCGCCGCCATCGGCAGACTCCCTGCTTACTTTGGCAGACCAATCTTGCCGCAAAACCAAAAATCCTTGAGTTAGCAGAGGTGCAGAGCGCGGTCCAAAAGTTGCTGAAACCTCCTCTCAGACGACGTCGTTCGCAAGAGTGGTCTTAGGGATACTTATGACTAACTACACGTAAGGAGGAGTTGCAGATGAGTCTACGACACGTATGCGGCACTCAGCCGAGCAAACACCACATCCTCGGGTCGTCTCGGTTCTTTAGCATGTTGGCACTGTCCTTGACGGTCGTTTGTTTCGTGGGTAACTCGGTGTTAGCAAAAGACGATGATCGGGAGGGTCCTACAACAGTAATAAACGTTAAAGATTTTCGACTCAAGTTTGAAGTGAATGCCACCGCTCTCGATGCGGGTATCCAGGTATTCATCGATGCCGACGGCTGGAGAGAGATCGAAATCTTCGACCCTAAGGGGAGGAGGATTTTCCGAAGTTCCGCCCAAGGCTCAATCAAGGAAATCGGCGGCGGAACGGAATTATTCTTAGAGAGTGCGGAGCCGCCACTCAGTGAAGTGCCGTTTTCGGAACAGTTTGAACTCTTCCCCGAGGGAGAATACAGCTTTAGAGGAAGAGGTACGGGCGGAGAGAGAATTGTTGGCAAAACCAGACTGACGCACAATATCCCCGATGGACCACGGTTAGTATCGCCGCTCCAGGGCGGTCCTCTCCAGAATCCCAATAACACCGTTATTGTCTGGGAACCCGTTCCACCTCCTAACGGAAGTCCAATCATCGGCTATCAGGTTCTCGTGGTTAATGCCAATACAGGGTTTGTCGGGTTACCAAAAGTAACACTAGACGTGATGATGCCCGCGACCGCCACACAGATGGTCGTTCCACCCGGGTTTCTGCTTCGCGACACTGAGTACGAGTGGGAAGTCCTCGCTATCGAGGCGGGTGGCAATCAAACTCTTTCGTCGTCTTTCTTTCGAACGGCAAAGTAACCTGAGGGCAGGAAGCAGTGAGTCCACAGTGAAGATCTCCACAGTCACCCACCGCCGGACCGTGCCGCTATCGGCAGACTTCTGCTTATTCCGGCACGGCAAAGCGATCTGTGAGCCCGGAAATCCCTGTGTTGAAGGCGGCAACGCGTGGCCCGAAAGTTGCGCGCAAAGGACGCGGAGGAAAGGAGAACGACAATGATAACTAGATGTAGGCGAGACGTACCCGAAGCACTCGGCCTCTCTCGCTACGGTGCCAACAGAACGCTCGCGATTGCGGTCGCGCTCAGCTTCATGCTGGGGGCGGGGCCCCGACTCGCTAGCGGAGACGATGACGACAACGGGGGAGGGTCGCGCTCAGCGTGCTCCGCCACGGCCACTGCTCTGTTCAAGGCATGTAAGGCTTCGGTCACGGACGATAGCTTCGTCAAAAAGGCGATCTGCGTCAACATCTCGGACGCAACTGAACGAGCCGAGTGCGTCGCCGAGTTAAGGAGCGAGCGCACGGAGGGTAACAAGCTGTGTCAGGAGCAGCGTGACGGGCGTCGGGACGCTTGCAACTCCCTCGGGGAGGGTCGCTACGACCCGGACTTCGATCCGGCCCTTTTCGATAACCCCAAGAACCCCACGCACCCGAACCCCTACTTCCCGATGACAGTTGGCAACCGCTGGGAATATCGCGGCGGAAATGAGGTCAACACCGTGGAGGTCGTGAATGAGACGAAGTTGATCTCGGGGGTGACGTGTCTCGTGTTCAGGGATCAAGTGTTTAAGGACGGCGACCTCGCCGAGGACACCGACGACTGGTTTTGTCAGGCTAAGGATGGCAATGTCTGGTACTTCGGCGAGGAGGTCAAGGACTTCGATAGCTTTGACGGTGACGACCCCAGGAAGCCGGAGCTGGTCAAGATTGATGGCTCCTTCAAGGCTGGGCGTGACGGCGACAAGCCGGGCATCATCTTCCAGGCGTCCCCGACAGTAGGTCAGACGTACCTCGAAGAGTTTTCCCTAGGCAACGCCGAAGATGTAACGGAGGTCCTGTCTACGACCTACACATTTGGCACCAATGCCGAACTCGACCAGTTCGTACCGCAACAACTCGCGGAGCGCTTTTGTTCTGCCGGCGATTGCGTAGTGACCAAAAACTTTTCGCTCCTTGAGCCGGGGGACTTTGCACGTAAGTACTACGCGCGAGGAATCGGTGTCTTCCTCGAGGTGAAACCGGACACAGGGATAGACGTCCAACTGGTGAACTGCAGTTTCGATTCGCGGTGTGCAAACTTGCCGCAGCCGTAACCCCTATCCGTGCCGCGCTCACTCCAGTTGCAGAATGACGCGGACCGATCCATCGACTTCCGAAGCCGGCACGTACCCGATCGCATTCGGGTCGGAGGCGACGTAACGCCGGACGGCCTCGGTTGAGGCGAGTGTTGCCGGCGGCAGGATGCCGTAGAAGTACTGCCGGTTCCAGTAGTCTGCAAGTCTCGCTTCGGTCTGGTTGAGCACAAGTCGTGAGAAACGCGCGCGCAGCGTCACCTGCGAAGGCAGGTTCAGCGGGACGATGGTAGCGCCGTCGTCCCAAAAGCGCTTGCGGCGGAGATAGATCTGGGTGACCTCGTCGAGCGAGAGTTGAGTGTGTCGCCCAGGGTGAACGATCACGGCCATGCGACCCTCCTGGCCGGCGATGTTCGACGGTGCGAGGACAGTGAGGGCGAGCGCTATTCCTAGGAGTCGCGTAATCATGGCAGATCAGAAGAGAAGCGATAGCGATATGCGCAAGCCAGGTTCAGAGAACTCGCCGAGATGGTCGGCGATGAGGTAATCGGCCTTGAGGCGGAGATAAGGGACTGGTACCCAGGCAAGCCCGAGATCGAAAAGGTTGACAGGGCGCTCGCCTGATGGATCGAACCGCTCGTAACGCCCTACGAGATACAGCGTGCGCACCGTCTCCACCACCGTCTGCGCGTAGAGCCCCCAGAGAGTCCCATCCTCGAGACTGCCCTTGCCGAACACCGCCTCTCCGCTCACTTCCACACGTGCATGCGGCTGCCACAGCAGATCGGTGCCGCCCAGATGGTGCCACTTCCCTTTCTGCAGTTCCGAGGCGAAGTATGACGCCCCCACCGTCCAGCCACGGAGATCTGCCCATTCCAAACGCGCTCCGGCGTTGCGCTTAGCCGGATGCTCATCCGAAGGGACGTCGAACGGATTCAAAAATGTCCCGTACAGCGAATACGACAGCGCTCCGCCGGGTGGGAACACCAACCCGTGTACCATCGCTCCCGTTACCGTCTTGTCAAAGACTTGATCAACGATGACCGGGTCGGAGGTCGTCCACAAAAGGGGTTCGATGCGCACCACATTCCACCGTCCGATGGGGGTGAGGAATTTCCCAAAGCGTATATTTAGGGCATCGCTCATCCCGAAGTCTAAATACAGCCGCTTGACTTCTAGCTTTCCACCAGAACGCACGCCCTCCTGTCCGCTCTCCAGTATTGCCAGATCTCCCAACTCCAGCTCAGTAAACAGGTGGAGATACGGAACCGGGTCGATGAACGCCAAAAAGTTCACTTGATCTAATCCTCCACTCCTCTTGCCCCCCTCTAGGCGCTCTGCCTCTGCCGTCGTGAATCCTCCCAACACCAACCCTGTGTTCCCTACTCGCAAACCCCGACCTACTTGGTACGAAAGGCGCCCAAGCGGAGTAGCCAGGCCGAAGGTTTCCGGCTCGGCACTGGCAATACTAGGAGGTGGTTGGTTTACGGGGTTTGCCCACACGGCGGGCGAGACGATCACTACTAAGAGCTGCACGAAGAGTGCAACGCGGAGCACTAGGCTCGGACGGTCATACTTCGTATCGCTTTGAGATCCCGCAGTGCTCATGGAGGTATAGTCCAAACGTATAAAATGAGCGGCGTCCTCTCGGAAGACCAAGCTCAAGGAGCGAAGCCGAGGCAGCAAGGAGGAGTTCCCAAGAAGTAAAAGGGGAGTAAGAAGAAGGTAAGGTCAAGCCGCGTCTGGAAACGGCTGGAACTACCCGCGCACGCACAGGCACAGCAGTTCATTCAGCGGTTATTAGAGGAACATATGGGAAGAGTCAAATCACCGACTGTCATCTTGACATGACCTCGCGCCCATGAAAACGTGCGCAAAAAAGGAGCCGGCTGCTTGAGCGCGGGGAACGTACAGTTTTTCTCGCTTCGGACCAAACTCCTCTTCTTCGCTGCAGCGCTCGTCCTGATCCCCGGGGGTATCTACGGAGCGATCACCCTCTCGAGCAGCCGCGCGGCGCTTGCTCAGGTTGTTGGACAACAGCTCGTCGAGGAAGCCCGAAGCTGTGCTGACCGTCTCACGACGACTCTTCGCTCAGAGCGGGAACGGCTCGAGTCGTTCGCCGTGCAGGACGTAATGCGCGAGATTCGTATTGCTGATTTCGACAAACGGATTTCCTCGTTCCTGGCCTCCGTGAAACGCGGCTGTCCGGCCTGCGTGGACCTTCTGGTGTTCGATCGCGGCGGCCGCGTCGTAGCCTCAAGCAACCCTTCCTGGATCGGGGAGACCGAGGGCACGACACCTGGCAGTCCCGACGCCGGAGAGACGATCAAGGGCCCGTTTTGGGCGGCCGGCACCGCCGGGGCGCTCATCCGCTTCACAATTCCAGTCCCAGACCCGGACACGCGCCAGGTGATGCTCGGGCGGCTTGTAGCGCTCTTTGACTGGAAGCGGGGAACGGACGTCACCGCTCATGTGCGTGAGAACCTCGTGTCGGTCGGTCTCGACGCCGATGTCCTCATTCTTGACGCCGGTGGAATCGTGATCGGTGGCACCGCTCGGCCAGATGGACCGTGGCAATCTGGTGATACGGTCCACCTTCAGCGCGCAAACGCCGAGGGTCGAGCGGCCACGGGTTACATCGATTCCGCGGCGGGTATGCTCGTCGGTTACGCCGTGCTTCCCGACGACCTACCGCCTTGGGCGGTCGTCGTCGCGGAGTCCCTCTCCGACGCTTTCGCACCGGCGCGTCGGATGGCAAAGCTGCTAGCGACAGCCCTCGTAGGCACCTTGCTCGTTGCCCTGACAGTTGCCCTGCTTGCCGCCCGCCAAGTGACTTGGCCTCTCGCCGAGCTGACCGGGGTGGCCGAGGACGTTGGTCGCGGCGTGAGACCAATGGCTATCGTTCCTGTACGCTCACGGGACGAAATCGGTACCCTCACGACCGCATTTAATCGCATGGCCGCTGATCTTACACGCGCCGAGCACGAGCTGGTCGATGCGGCAAAGTTTTCCTTCGTCGGTGAACTGGCGGCAGGCGTGGCGCATGAGGTCCGTACGCCGCTCGGGGTGCTGCGCAGCTCGGCCCAGCTTCTCGAACGCTCACTCGAAGTGAAGGATGACGAATCCCGTGAACTGCTACGCCTTCTCCGGGATGAGGTCGATCGCATCGAGCGGGTGGTCTCGGCTCTCATCGAGCTTGGGCGGCCGCGTGAAATGCGTCCCGAACCATCGCCGCTTGGCCAGATTCTCTTTCGGGCTGCGGATTTCGTTGACGCACAGGCCCGCCAGAAACACATTGCTATCCGCCGTCGAGCCATCGATCCGGACCCGGTGATCCTTTGCGACCCCGAACTCATCTATCAGGTTGCCTTGAACCTTCTCGTGAATGCGGTACAGATCCTTCCCGCTGGCGGCTCGATCGAGATTGGCCTCTTGCCCGTACGCGACGGTTACGCTGGCTTCGAGGTCCGCGATGACGGACCGGGCATGACCGACGAGGTGCGTGCACGAGCCTTCGAACCGTTCTTCACACGCCGTGATGGGGGAGCCGGACTCGGTCTCACCTTCGTCCAGCGCGTCGTACAGGAACACCGAGGACGGATCTCAGTGGAGAGCGAAGTGGGTTGTGGTACCGTCTTTCGCATCAATCTTCCCGTTTCGGAGGTTGTCGGATGAAGCGCCTTCTCATCGTTGATGACGACGCGAGGCTGCGTCGCGTTCTCCAGATCCTCGCGCGGAAGATCGGTCTCGACGGCGTGCCGGCTTCGGGAGCCGACGAGGCGCTAGCTTCGTTCCGTGCCGAGCGTAGCGACCTCGTTGTCACCGACCTGAAGATGCCCGGCAAAGATGGAATCGAGTTCCTGCGTGAGCTTCGCCAGATTGACGTGGAAGTACCTGTGGTCGTGCTTACTGGGCACGGCACTGTGGCGACGGCGGTAGAAGCGATGAAGCTTGGTGCCGTGGACTACCTACAGAAGCCTTTCGATATCGACGCCCTTGAGATGGTCATCCGTCGTGCGTTGGATCTTTCCCGCTTCCGTCTCGAGAATCGCTTTCTCCGCGAGCAGGCGGCAGGGGCGCAGCGCTTCGGGGAGCTGATCGGCACCTCGCCAGCGATGCTTCCTGTGTTCGAGCTGATCCGCCAGGTAGCACCGACCCGCAGCGCCGTGCTCGTCACGGGTGAGACCGGCACTGGAAAGGAACTCGTCGCCCGGGCGGTGCATGAACTGAGCCCCCGCAAGGACAAGCTCTTCGTTCCCTTGAACTGTACCGCGATTCCGTCCGATCTGCTCGAGAGCGAGCTCTTTGGACACGTGCGTGGCGCTTTTAGTGGCGCCCACAGTGATCGCGCGGGAAAGTTTCAGGCCGCCGACGAGGGCACCCTCTTCCTCGATGAGGTCGGGGACATGGACGTGCGACTTCAAGCGAAGCTCTTACGCGTCCTGGAGGAGGGCA
>Ga0187894_10002783_pt1 | contig 20537 bp, 12 predicted proteins | sample GBC1701081metaG_FD_136650 | JGI IMG/M metagenome (GOLD analysis project Ga0187894, IMG submission 136650) | White microbial mat communities from a lava cave in the Kipuka Kanohina Cave System on the Island of Hawaii, USA - GBC170108-1 metaG ...
CTTCGTTCCTGGCAAGGCGCGAGGAGCGCGAATACCCGAAGGTATTTAAACGACGAGCAACACAGCCAGGGACGAAGAGGACCGGCGAGATATGTGAGAAATCACGTTTCCAGGGGACTAGACCGTGCCGCAGCCGAGGCGGGCTTCGACGGTGTCTCCGCCGCCTGCCTTCACCTTGTCGCACCACGAGCCGTACAAGATGATCGACATGTTGCCGGGGCCGAAGTCCCAGCCTTCCATCTTCATCTCGTCGCGGGGGACCATCTGGCCTTGCATGAAGACCGTAGTCGCCTCGGGCCGGGCGGGCGGCTTCGACAGCGGGAACTCGCACGAGATGATATGCCGGGCTATGGCCATCATCGCCGACTCCAGGTCCGCCTGATCGCTGACCGGGTAGTAGCGCGGGGTGGTCATGCGAGCCTCCTTCCCCGCGATGGCCATCCGGTCGAGAGTGGTCTCGAAGGTCGGGTTGGATGCCAGCCCGACCACGAAGGTGTGAAGCCCGGCGGCCGCGGCGGCTTCCACCGAGGCGACCGCGCCGTTGGCATCGTCGAGCGTACAGTTCTTGCTGGAGGTGCAACCCATGCCGCACGACTTCACGCACCTCGTGCCCATGGGCATGTAGTCGGGCTCGCACATGCACGTCCCCGCGCAGTTGGGGGCGCCGTCGGTAGCCAACAGCAGGTACTTGCGCTCGGGGCCGGTCAACGTCTTCGCATAGGCGACGGCCTCTTCGACGCCTTTCGTCGTGGGCGTGTTGCCGCCCGGGTTCTTGGCGCTGATGGCCTTGTCGATGGCGGGGAAGTTTCCAGGGGCCACGGGCACCTCGACGGGAAGGACGGCGCAGTCGACGTCGCCGGGGAAGAAGCCGAGGCCCCAATTGATGTCGGCTTGGGTGAGCATCACCGCGCTCCTGAGCGCCGCTGTGGTCTGAACCCAGAGGTTTCCGGTTCCGGTCTTTGGAACCTGGGTCATGGATCCCGATCGGTCTAGGACGATGACGACGTCGGGTGGAGGACCCTTCTGGAGGTTGAACCTTTCGAGACACGCCGAATCGGCCGGCGCGGCGTCTTGGCCGCCTGTGCCGCCACCTCTGCTCCCGCCGCGGCCGCCCGCGCCCCCGGTCCCGCCCGCGCCGGATCCCCCCGCTCCCGGATTCGAGCCGGCGTCCAGGACGTTGGTTCCGCCAGGCCGGAGGCTTTCGGGGCTGCAAGCCGCGGCCGCGAGGACCAGCGGCGACATCAGGGAAACGACCGGCGAAATGCCGCGCAAGAGCTTCATGCGGTACCTCCCTTTTCCCCAGGGAAACCATCGGAGTGTACCCGTAAGCCGCCGCCGCTGGGGGGTCATCGCGCGGCTTCGATGGCGATCCGATCCTTCGGGATGGCGACGGTCAGCACCTCGCAGCCGCCGGGCGTGACCAGGACGTCGTCCTCGATGCGGATGCCCCGGACGTCGGCGTAGGCGGCGAGGCGCGCGCGATCGATCCGATCTCCGGCGAGCTGGGCGAGGGCAGGGCGCTCCAGGATGGCCGGGCACAGGTAGAGGCCGGGCTCGATGGTGACGGCCATGCCGGGCACCAGGTCGCGGTCGAGGCGCAGGTAACCAAGCCCAAATTGGCGCGCGCGCGCGCGGCCGGGGGCGTAGCCGGCGCGGTCGCCCAGATCTTCCATGTCGTGCACGTCGAGGCCCAGGAGGTGGCCGATCCCGTGCGGAAAGAGTAGCGCGTGCACACCGTCGGCCACCAGCTGGTCCGGATCGCCGCGCAGGATGCCCAGGGCGCACAGGCCCCGCGCCAGGGCGCGGCACGCGATGGCGTGAACGTCACGGTAGCGGACGCTCGGCCGTACGGCGGCGATGGCCTCCCGCTGGGCGGCGAGCACGACGTCGTAGAGCTCCGCCTGGGTGGGGGTGTAGCGGCCGTCCGCGGGCCAGGTGCGCGTGACGTCACCCGCGAAGCCAGCCGCGGTTTCGGCGCCGACGTCCGCCAGGATCAGATCACGGGCTTCGATCAGGTTTTCGTGCTCCTCGTTGTGAAGGACTTCGCCGTGCGTCGTGACGATGGACCCGTACGCAACGGTCATCCCGCGGGCGATGATTTCTGCCTCCATGGCAGCGCGCACGACGGACTCGCGGACTCCGGGGCGCGTGGCAGCCCGGCCCGCGCGGTGGGCGGCCGCCGTGGCCTCGGCGGCGGCGCGAAGCTCGGCCTGGGCGGCGTCGTCGTGGACCAACCGGAGAGCGATCACCGCGTCGGCCAGCGGACCGTCCACATCGGCGAGCACGCCGGGCGCGACGGCGCGCCCCAGCAGCTCGCTGAGGTCGCGGCAGGTCTCGAGGTCGGGTGCGGGCAACGTGGCGGTGTCGTCGCCGCGGCCGCGCAGCGCGCCGGCCAGCGCGTCCAGCGGGCGCGCCGGGCAGCCCACCGCCCGGGCGATTTCATCCAGGCCCGGCGTAGGCCCCATCCATAGCGCGTCGTCGGGCGCCGGCGGTGGCAGGTATAGCGTCCACGTGCTTCCGTCCCACAACCCCATTCCTTCGCGCAGCGGCAGCCCGAAGAAGTAAAGGAAGTGGCTGGCGGCCCGGAACGGGAACGTATTGGCGGCGTAGTTGCGCGGCCGCGGCCTTCCGGCGGCGATGAGCGCAGCGCGATTTCCCAGGCGGCGCGCCAAATCGTCCCGGCGCCGGCCCAGCGCCGCCCGCGGAACCCGCGCGAGATCCATCACGGAAGCAGCTTCTCGAAGACGCGGGCCCGGACGGAGATCCGTCCGGAGAGAGTCATGGTCTCCCACACCACCACCACCGTGCCATCGAGCCCGACGGCGACGCGGGGCCGCTGCTTGGGATAGGCGGTGTCCTGGTTGACCATGAAGTCGGTGGACAGGCCCGAAAACGGATTGGTGGCCGGCGCGTCGCCTTTGAAGAGGCGCATGGCCACGTCGCAGTCGTTCATGAAGCTGCAATCTCCCCCGCGGCCGGCGGGGGCGCCGGTCTCGAACACGGTCACGAATCGGCTGCGTCCGGCGGCGACGTCCCCGGCCTTCTGCTCACCGGCGAAGTCCGAATTCACGCTGAACTGCGACGGGATTCCCGGGTCCGGGGGCGGGGGTGGGGGCAGACAGGGGCCGCCGCCCGGCATGCACATGCCGGAGCCCGATCCCACGAGGACGCGCGCCTCGATGCCGCAACTGGTGGAGCCGCAGTCGAAATCCGTCTGGCGCGACTGATCGGACCAGAGGATGAACCGGTTTGCGCTGCTGTCCGTGGCCATCGCCGGTTGCCCCTGCAGGCGGTCGACGATGACGTTGACTTGGACGGGAGGTTGCGTGAAGCCGAACTCGTCGTAGGTGCCGGCATAGATGTCATCCCCGTTGCTCCACGAGAACGCGATCGCCCCGCGGGTAAATGGCGCTACGTCCGCTTCCTCTGGCCGCGCGTCGTAGGGGATCAGCGTGAAGGGCGGATCGACGCCGCTTGGGCCGATGGCGGTGCCATCGAAGCTCCGGCGATCGCGCTGGAAGGCCCGCCACCCGGTGAAGAACGCGGGCGTCTCGACCAGGAACGTCACGCGCGGATAGCTGACGGACAGGTCGGGCGGTGGCACGGCGATCCGGATCTCGCCGGCATCCATGAAGCCGCCCGTCGGATCCAGTAACCGTCCCCGGATCTCGCTGGCGCCCGCAATACCCGGCGGAAGATGGGTGTACGCCACCAGCACGGAGTCTCCTCGCTCGGATGCAGTGGCGTCGGGGTCTCGGCTGGCTGACATGGGACCGGCCGCGCTCATCAGGATGTCACCGGTTCGCGGGATGCCGCTGGCCGTGAACACGCGCGCCCGTATGACGCTGGCCCCGAAGTTCCCAGGCTCCACCCAAGTGACGACGAAGTCTCCGTCGCGGGTGACGGCGACGGCTGGCGCGCTGCCCTCCTGTGATCCGGCGGAGACCGCGAACTCGACGTTCTTGCACGTCATCGAACAGGCGTCGTTCGACAGCAAGTTACCGTCGTCGCACTCTTCGAACGGCGGCTTCCCCATCGTGTGTCGGTAGTTGTCCCCGCACGCATGGGCTCGGCAGCCGGCGACGCAGTCGTCGGCGTTGCTGGAGTTGCCGTCGTCGCAGGCTTCCAGGGGCGGCGACCCGACGGTGTGGGCGTGGCCGTCGCCGCAGACGAAGCGGCGGCAGCCGGCGACGCAGTCGTCGGCGTTGCTGGAGTTGCCGTCGTCGCACTCTTCACCGAGCTCGGTGACGCTGTTGCCGCAGACCGGCGCGCAGTCGGCGTCGGTATTGGCGTTGCAGCCGGTGGGGCAGCAGCCGTCGCGCGCGGTGCCGGAGCACGAGGTGATGGGCGTGCTGCCGCAGACCGCGGTGCAGCGGGTCGGGTCGCCCGACAGTCGCTCCACCGTACAGGCGACGCCGTCATCCGGGCAGGTGGTGGGGCACGAGCTCGGAGGATCGCAGGTCTCGCCCGCCTCGATGGTGCCATTTCCGCAGACCGCGGCGCAGTCACTGTCGCTGGCTGGCGTGCAACCCATCGGGCAGCACTGGTCACCGCTGCCGCACGCGCTGACCGGGGTGTACGAGCACGACCGGGTGCAGTCGTCCACGTTGCCGGACGTCGTATCGGTCGTGCACGGCTTTTGGTCGTTACACGTGACAGGGCATGAGCCCGGGTTCCCGGCGGTGATGGCCTTGTCGCAGGCTTCGCCCGGTTCATGGACGGCGTTGCCGCACACCGCCGGACAGTCGCCGTCGGTGACGCGGTGGCAGCCAGCGGGGCAGCAGCCGTCGCCCCCGACACACGCCGTGATGCGGCTGGGCGTGCAGCGCGCCGTGCAGGCGGGGGCTGATCCAGTCAGCATGAACGTGTCGCAGCCCACGGGCGGCGGACACGACGTCGGGCAAGTCCCGGCGGAGCCGCTCGGGATGGCCTTGTCGCAGCTCTCGTCGGGCGGTTCCACCACGCCATTGCCGCACACGGCCGCGCAGTCCGCGTCGCGGTTGTGATCTCCGCCCGGGGGACAGCAGCCGTCTCCGGACACGAGCTCAGTGATGGGCAGGAACGCGCACGCGGCGTTGCAGGTGCCGGCCGACTGCAATACATCGCGCGTGCAGACGGCGCCGTCACTGCACGAGGTCGGGCAGGAGTTGCGGCTCCCTGAAGGAATGGCCACGTCGCAGGATTCGCCCGGCTCGACGGTGCCGTTGCCGCACGTCGCCGAGCAGTCGGGATCCGTGGCGAACGTGCAGCCCGAGGGGCAACAGCCGTCGCTGGACCCGGCGGTGCACGCCGTGATGGGCTCGCTGCGGCAGCGGGCGGAGCAGTCAGCCGCTGATCCCGACAACGATTCGACGGTGCAAGCGACGGTGTCCGGCGGACAGGTGGCAGGACAAGCGCCCGGTCCGACGGAGATCCCCTGGTCGCACGCCTCGCCGGTCTCCACGACGGCGTTGCCGCACACTACCGGGCAGTCGCTGTCGACGTTGTTGTTGCCGCCCGTGGGGCAACACCCGTCGCCCCCGGAAAAGATCTTGATCTCGGAGAACCGGCAGGCCGCCATACAGCCCGCCCCGGAGATGGTGTCGCTGGTGCAGGCCATGCCGTCATCGCAGGCCGTGGGGCACGCTCCCGGATTGCCGGCGGCGATGCCGGTGTCGCAAGTCTCGCCGGGTTCCTTGTCTCCGTTGCCGCAGATCACCGGGCAGTCCGAATCGGCGTTGTGGCTGCCCCCCGCCGGACAGCAACCGTCGCCCGCGACCAGCGTGGTCACAGGCCGCCGCACGCACCGCGCGGAGCAGGTCCCGGCGGATAGCAGCGAATCCATGGTGCACGCGTCCATGTCGAGGCAGTCGGCGGCCACGGGACACGCGCCGGTCTCGCCGGCGGCGATGCCCCGGTCGCAAGATTCGCCGGCCTCGATGGTTCCGTTGCCGCACGTCGCGGAGCAGTCGCTGTCCGCCGCGTGCGAACCCCCCGCCGGGCAGCAGCCGTCGCCGGCCATGAAGGCTCTGATCTCGGTGTAGGCGCACTCGAGAGTGCAGCGCGAGCCGGACGGCGTGTCTTTGGTGCACGCGAGGCCGTCGTCGCAATCGTCGGGCGGGCACGCGCCCGGCTTGCCGGCCGCGATGGCGGTATCGCAGGTCTCTCCTGGATCGATCTGGCCGTTCCCGCACGTGGCCAGGCCTTCGACCGTGGTGTCTGCCGCGCTCCCGCCGTCCGGGGCGTCCGCCGCCGCGTCGGGCCCAACTGGTGAGCATCCGCCGCCGGGGCACTCCAGCTCCACGTCAATGGTGCGCAAGCTGCCAGGAGGCAGAGCCACGCGCTTTTCTTGTCTGGACGCCAGCACCTCGGTGCCCGACGGGCCGCCCAGCGCCCTGATGTCCACGTCGAACGGTCCGGCCACGCTGCGCGGGATGATCGCCGAGAGGCTCGTGGGAAAGACGATCGCGCCGCCGCCGGTCGGGGCGAAATCGTGCGTCGCGGAGCCGACCGTGGCGGTGATGGCGACCTGCAACTTGGAGGCTGAGATGGCCGGCACCCCGGCCGCCAGCTTCGCGCGGATGACCAGGACACTGTCTCCCTTCGCGCCGCAGCCGCCGAGCGCCACCGACGCGGTAAGGAGAGAAAAGACCGCGGCCCCCGGCCCGCGGAGCGGATGCTGTCGGATCAAAACGAGTACCTCATGCTCCCGAGGGGCGTCGTCGGTGGCTGGGTCTCGTCACCGGACGCCAGCGCCACCCCGGTCACGACGACACCCAGTACGATCGCCCCGCCGATGGCGGTCCAGAACCACCAGCGCTTGTGCACCGGCGCGGGCTCGGACGGTGCCGTGGTCAAGACGACTTCGTTCGTCAGGCTGGGCGCGGGTGACGACAGCGAAGCGGGCGGGGTTGGCTCTGACGCCGCCAGCGACGGAGCGGCCGCGCTTTCCGGAGCGCGCGGCGACACGGGGATCGGGACGTAGGGGGCGCGGGAAGGAGCCGTGGCCGCCGGCGCCTCGGGAGAGGGGGGCGGCGCGCTCTTGGCCAGGGCTTGGTCGGCCGTGAGCTTTTCGAGCTGCGCGATGCGCTCTTCCACCTGCGCGCGATTGGTGGCGCCCGGGTCGACGGAAAGGTAGCGCCTATAAAAGAAGAGCGCCTTGTCGTTGGCGGAGAGCTGCCGGTAGGACTGGGCGATGTTGAACAGGAAGACGGGGTCGGCCTTGAGCTCGTAGCCCTTGCGATACTCGGCGATGGCTTCTTCGAACTGGCCGAGGTTGTAGAAGCTCGTGCCCCGCTCGTAGTGCGAACGGGCGCCGGCGGCTGCCGGGGCCTGGGCCTGGGCCGCGGCGGGAAGGAGCGGCCACGCCAGGGCGAGGATCAGAACCGCCAGAGCGCCGGGTCTCGTCAGCCGCCAGCCCCGACGCGAGATGAGCCGACAAGTTCGCAAACGAGTTCCTGCCTCGGATCTTGCCGGGAGACCGTGAATTCGTCAATTCCTCCGGCGCCGGCCCTGCCGCGGCCCACGTCGGGGGGAACGGGGACGGGCGATGGGCCGGGCCGCGGGCGTCTCGGCTCGTCGGACGATCATTCGCTCCGGCGGAGCGAGAGACGCCATCCATCGAGCGCACACCGCGGCCACCCCCGCCCGCGCGAGCGCAGCGGGCGCAGCGGCCGCCAAGACAGAAGACACGAATGCAGACGTTTTCTCTTTTAAAATCAGCTTGTTAGTCCGATTTACAAGAAATTTATTTAGCTTTTCAACTTCGGCGGGGTCGAGCGCCCGAAAGGAGGTGGCGGTCTCGCCCAACAGCCGCAAGCCGATCGCTGTCCGCGCCAACACGCCCGCGTCCACGAGCTCGGGCTCCATGCCCGCGCATGCCGGGGCCACGTCTTCGGCTCGGACTCCGAGACCGTGCAGCATCGCCAGCGCGGCACCGGCGCGTTCGATCGCCGCGGCCGCGCGCGCCAGGTCCGCCAGAGATCCAAACGGTCGCTCGCCACCGGCGGGGGGCTTGTCCAGTAGACGCGGATAGACCGGCCTCAGTCGATCCACCGCGGCCATGACGGCGGCATCCTCGGGCTCGTGCAGATCGAAGGCAGGTTGCAGGCGCGCGTAGGGATCCCCGCGACGTAGAGCCTGCGCCAGCCCGCGGACTTTGCCGATCAGGCTCACACCCACGCGGAACAGGCGGGGTAGCGGCACGCTTCGGACCACGTCCACGCCTTCCAGGCGCACTTCGGCCCGCGCGCCGGACGGTGGTTGTGGCTGCGGACGCGTCATCCACTCCACCGCGAGGTCCAGCGTCGCATGCAGCCGCGCCAGCAGCTCTCGCACCAGATCGTCGTCGTGGGGGGCGACCCGATCGGCAGCCAGCACGCGGTTGCACAGCCCCACCAGCGCGGCGTGAAGATCGGCGATCTCGGTATCGTGGGTCAGGGCGGAGGCCGCGCGCGCAAACGGGCCCCCGCCGCCGAGCGGCTCAATCAGCGCGACGGGCGCGCGCAGGGCCGCCCCCGGTGCCACCGCGTCGCTGTTTACCGTCTTGCCCCCGCCGCGAGCGCGGCGCGGGGTTGCCCCCAAAATGGGCTCGCCCACGCGGACGGCCGCGGGATCCAGTTCGCGGTAAATCTCCAGCGCGTCGTAATAGTCCACGAATCCGAGGTCGGCCATGCGCCCCGAGCGCCAGCGGAAGCTGGTTTCCTCCAGCTCGGAGGGAAGCTCCGAGCGCACGCCGATCAGCAGCCGGCGGGCGAAATCGGCATCGTGGCGGTACAGCGCGTCCAGCAGGCGCGCCACCGGGCCGGGCGCCTCGTCCGGCGATCCGTGGACTCCTGGCCGCACGTCGATCACGAACAACCGATCGGGGGTGGGGAAGAGCTGACCTTCGGGCTCGTCGGGCGGCTCCTCCTGCGACAGATCGAAGATGCGCGCACCGCGGGTCAGAAGCAGCCCGACCAGCTCGACGTCCAGGCCGGCCAGCCACGCGGCGATCTTCTCCGGAGGGGCTTCTGCCAGCACGTCCAGCCACACGCCCAGGCGCGGCGCGGACACGCGATCGCCATCCCAAACGTCGAAGTCCAGCGCGACCTGCACTTGCGCGGCCGTCGCGTGGGCCAGCACGTCGACGGATTCGGTGAGACCCGCCTCGTGAAGCACGTAATAGAGCTCGTCGCCCGGAAGGGCCGCGATGGCGGCCGCGGGATCGGCGGCGCCCAGCAGCTCGTCGGCGCGTCGCAGGCGCTTGCCCGGGCCGAGCTGGGCCCGGTAGGCGGACAACGAGATGACGTTGCTCGGGGTCGAAGGGGGCTGCGCGCGCTTAGCCATGGCGTCCTTTGAACACGGACAGACGGAAATGGGTAGACTCCGCGCGGAGGTCGGTTTTGCTCCTCGAGCTCAAGGCCGTTTCGAAGGTTTATGTCACCGGCGGCGGCGAGGTGCACGCGCTGCGCGAGGTGGACCTCGGCATCGAACGGGGCGAGATGGTGGCGATCATGGGCTCGTCCGGATCGGGGAAGTCGACCGCGCTGAACATCCTGGGCACGCTCGATCGGCCGAGCTCGGGCGCGTACGTGCTGGACGGGCAGGACGTGGCCGAGCTATCCGATCGCGAGCTGGCGGCGTTTCGCAACCTAAAGATCGGATTCGTGTTTCAGGCGTTCAACCTGCTGCCCCGCTATACGGCGCTGCACAACGTGGAGATCCCCATGCTCTACGGCGGTGTCGGAAGGACCGAACGGCGCGCGCGCGCGCTGGCGGCGCTGACGCGCGTGGGCCTGGACGACCGCACGCACCACCAGCCGAGCGAGCTGTCGGGTGGCCAGCAGCAGCGCGTGTCCATCGCCCGCGCCCTGGTGCAGTCGCCCGTCTTGTTGCTGGCCGACGAACCCACGGGGGCCCTGGACAGCGAGACCACGGGGCAGGTGATGGACCTTTTCTGTGACTTGCACCGGGCGGGCATGACGGTGGTCATCGTCACCCACGAGCAGGCGGTGGCGGACTACGCCCAGCGCGTGGTGCGGTTTCGCGACGGACGCATCGTGGCGGACGAGGTCAAGGGAACCCAGACGCCGGGGGCAGTCGTCCCGCGGGTGGCCTGACATGGCCGAGGTCAAACGGCGCCGCGGGCGCGCGAAGTGGGTCGTCGTCTCGCTGCTGGCGGTCGGCGGGGTCGTGGTCGTGGCGATGGGAAAAGGCGGCGCGGGCGGAGATTCGCGCGCGGATCAATCGCTGACCGCGACGGTGCGCAAGGGCGACCTGGAAGTGACGGTCCTCGAGACGGGCAAGGTCGAACCCAAGGCCCAGGCCCAAATCAAATCGCGGGTGGGCGGCCTGGTGACCGATGTGACCGTGCACGAAGGACAGGTGGTAAAAAAAGGGCACGTCCTGATTCGCCTGGAGCCCACCGATTACCGGCGTGAGGTGGCGCGCGTGGAGTCGGAGATCGAGCAGCAGCGGCTGACGCTGGAGTTCGCGGAGCTGTCGCTGGACCGGTCGAAGCGGGCGCGCGAGGGCGCCGTGGGCACGGAGATGGAGCTCGACCAGGCGAAGAACAACGCAGCCCTCGCCCGGGCGCGGATTGCGTCGGCGCGCGTGTCGCTGGCCACGGCGCAGGATCGTCTGCGCTACACCCAGGTGGAGGCGCCCATCGAGGGCACGGTTACCCAGCGGAATATCCAGCCAGGGGAGGTGGTGGTTCCGGGGGTGACGGCGACGGTCGAGGGACGGCCGCTGCTGGTGATCGCCGACTTGCGGACGCTGCTGGTAAAAATCGACCTCAACCAGATCGACGTCGCCAAGGTGAAGGTCGGGCAGCAGGCGGAGGTGACGCTGGACGCCCTGCCGGGCAAGAAGTTCACCGCGGCCGTGACCAAGGTCGCGCCGGCGGCCGTCCGAAACGCGACGGTCGACGTCTTCCCGGTGGAGGCCACACTCGGTGGGTCGCAGGATCTGACGGCCATCAAGCCGGGGATGACGGCGGACGTGAAGATCCACATCGACACGAGGCCCGGCGTGCTGCTGCTGCCCATCGAGGCCGTGACGAGCGAGAAGGGCAAGCACTTCGTCACGCCTCTGGACGCGGGGGGAACGGCGGGAGCGGGGGCAGCGGCGGGGAAGGGGGGACGCCGCGACGTCCAGGTCGGCGCGCGCAACGACCGCGACGTGGAGATCACGACCGGCCTCAAGGAGGGCGATCGCGTCGCGATCAAGCCCCCCGCCTCAGCAGAAGTAAAATTCTAAGTGGGCGCTGCGCACGCTCGGCTCCGATTCACCGACGGCCCTGGAAGGGGAGTTGGTGCTGCCGCGAACTTGGGGCGAGGCGACCGCCATCCCGAGCAAGCGGGGACGGCCTGAGCGGATCCTGAGCGTGTTTTTCGAGTTGTTGCGGATCGCTTTTACGGTGCTGCGGGCGCACAAGTTCCGGGCGGCGCTGACGGTGCTCAGCATCACCATTGGGGCGTTTTCTGTGGTGGTGATGTCTTCGCTGGCGAAGTCAGGCATCGCGACGCTGTCGCGGGGCATCGAGGAGATGGGTGGCGCGCGCATGGTGGCCGTGTTCGGCAAGCTGCCCGAAAAGGCGGAGCGCAAGCGCGAGAGCTACGCGCGCGGTTTGACCCTGGACGACCTGGAGGCGCTGCGCGGGCGGCTGCCTCGCGTGCGGCATCTCGAGATGCACAACGAGCTCGGCGACCGCGACATCAGGTTCGAAGCGCGGGCGCCGAAGCGCGCGGACGCGGTGGGCGGCAACCCCGACTTCCTGCCCGCCTTCGGCATCAAGGTCATCGCCGGGCGCGGCATCGATCAGTCGGACATGGACGGCCAGCGGCGCGTCGTCGTGCTGGGCCACGGCGTCGCCGGCCACCTCTTCGCGGACGGTGAAGACCCGCTGGGGCGCATCGTGCGCGTCGGTGAGGACAGCTTCCGCGTGGTCGGCGTGGCGGGCAAGGTCAAGCGCTTCGGCGTCGAGTTCGGCTTCGATTGGAACGACTTCGTGCTGGTGCCCGCCACGGCGGCGGCGCCGGGCGGCGTGCAGAGCATCGGGGCCATCCTCATCGTCACCGACGACGCCAGCTCGAACGAGATGGCCAAGCGCGTGGCGTCGGCGATTCTTCTGGACCGCCACCGTGGGGTGGACGATTTCCAGATGTTCGACTTCGGCGCGCTGACCAAAAAGTTCTACGACGTCTTCCGGATCATGCAGATGATCGTCGCCCTGATCGCGGGCGTGGCGCTGTTGGTGGGCGGCGTGGGCGTCATGAACATCCTTCTCGTGTCGGTCCAGGAGCGGGTGCGCGAGATCGGGATCCGCAAGGCGCTGGGCGCACCGGATGCCGCCATCGGGTTGCAGTTCGTGTTCGAGGCCGCTCTGCTCTCGGGCCTGGGAGGCGCCGTGGGTGTGATTGCCGGCGTCGGCGCTGCGGACGTGATCGGGGCCATCATCCGTCGCAGCCAGGAAGCGTGGGTCGGCGTCATATCTCTCGAGGCGGTGGCGGGCGCGCTGGTGGCGTCGCTGGCCATCGGGCTGGGCTTCGGTATCTTGCCGGCGCGACGGGCCGGCAAGCTGCAAGTCGTCGAGTGCCTGAGGGCGGCCGGATGATGACGCTCGCCATCGAGACCTTTCGGCAGGTGTGGGAGACGTTTCGCAGCAACCGCATGCGGTTCGCGTTGACGCTGCTGGGCGTGGTGATTGGGTCGGCGTCGCTGGTGTTGCTGTCCGGGCTCCTGGAAGGCGGCAAGGAGGCGCTGATCTTGGCGTCTCACCGGGCGTCCGAGGATGACCTGGTCACCGTCTCGGCGCGGCGCGCACCCGAGAAGGATCGTCATCGCACCACCCGTCCCCTCGAGCAGCCGGACGCCAGCGCGCTGGACGACTCGCCGCTGATGGGCGACGCGCGCGTGATCAGCCAGCGGCAGATGTTCGACACCGTGTTCTGGCGCGACCGCAAGAAGGACGTTCGGCTGGTGGGCGCGCGCCCCGACGCGACGTCCATTTACCGGCTGGAGGTGGCGCGCGGACGCTTCATCACCGACCAGGATCTGATCGATCGCCGCCGCGTCGCCGTGGTGGGCCACAAGATCTGGCAGGACCTGCTGGACGAGGCCGCCGCCCTGGACGGCCTGGAGGTCAAGACCGGCGGCGAGCGGTTCCAGGTGGTGGGCGTGCTCGCGCACAAGCCGTCCTTCGGCAAGGGCGGGCCGTGGGAATGGGACGGACGCGTGCTGCTGCCGTACACCACCTACGACGTGCTGTTCCCACCGCGCGCGTCGGGGCGCGCGGTCGATCAGGTGTTCGTGCGTCTGTCGGGCGTGCAGCACCTCGCGGAGCGCATCGACGGCGTGCGCAAGCTGGTCAAGGCGACGTTGCTCCGGCGCCACTACAACGTCGAGAACTTTCGCATCATGGGCGAGGACGGAGAAGACGCGAAGGGTGAGCTCATCATCCAGATCATTTCGATGCTGGTGTTGGCGACGGCGGTCATGTCGCTGGTCGTGGGCGGCATCAACGTCATGAACATCATGCTCGTCAGCGTGACCGAGCGGACGCGAGAGATCGGCGTCCGCCGCGCCGTGGGCGCCCCTCGGCGCACCATCCTGCTTCAGTTCCTGGCCGAGTCCACGGTCACCGCCGGCCTGGGTGGCGTCGTGGGCGTGTTGGGCGGCGTTTCCTTGACCGCGCTCGCTTCGGTGGTGCTACGCCGGACCATGGACGGCTGGACGTTCCACGTCGTCTCGTGGGCGCCGCCGGCGGCGCTGGGCGCGGCGTTGCTGGTGGGGGTCGTGTTCGGCCTTTACCCCGCCTGGCGCGCATCCCGCCTTCACCCGGTCGAAGCGCTGCGTTTCGAGTGAGGGCGGGCGGGGACGGTCCGCATTGACGCGGCCGGGCTCGGTCGATTGCTCGCCGGCGTGGCGCGCGAAGGTCGTCGGCGAAGAATCGACATCGTCCCCGTCGGAAGCTTGAATGCCGGCCGGAGTAATCAATCAAGGCAGAAATCCCTTTCCGGTATCGAAATCGAAGCCTCTATGGCATTCCGGATCCATACATGGACTGTCAGTAAGGCTGAGCCAATATGTCTTGGAATCGTAGTATCCGCCGATCTCGTCATATCCCAACAGAAACCCTGGATAGAGCACGCTCTCAATGCCGTGCCCAGCGGTTCTTGCAATGGGGAGCGCATCTCGCGCCATGCACGACTCCGCTTCTCCGAAAGCGAGTCCCTGGCAGGTAGCGGCCCATTTCTGAGCATCCGCGCGACGAAGAAACAGATCGGAGAGCAAAAGGCTCGTTTCAATCATAACAGCAACGGCGTGGCTTCTGTCTTCATTGTCAACGACCCACATTACATGTCCGGCACCAGAGCGATAGTACGAGAATGCAGAACTCCTGATGAAGGCGACATTGTGCAAGACGACGCTTTTGCCATCGACGAAGCTGTGCTTAATCAGATCATCGAGTCCGGATTTGATTCTTGTCACCAGTTCAGGGGCAGAACAGCGTTGGAACACGCAAAGATCAGCGCGATTATCGCGCGACGGAGTGACAACATCGAAGGCAGCAGCAGGATCTATGGCATAATGAGAATTGTAATATTTGATATCATAAACGTATCCTGTAACAATACTCGGCAACTTTGCGCTATTGATGAGGGATCCAGCATACGCGTACCGTTCGCTAGGCATAGCGCTCCACGCGAGACTGACGCACGCATTCGCCTCTCGCAATCGTCCCGCCTTCATGAGGGCGATGCCATAGTCATTGTAGAGCTCGGAAACCTCGGCGGCTATTTCCGCAGGGACTGGCCCGTCTTGAAACAAGGCACAAGGTTGACCTGGGGCGCTCCGGCCCACGATACTCCGCAAATTATCTTCGGCGGTCTGAAATCGTTCGAGCGCTTGCTGAGTTCTATCTGCTACCATCTCCACCACTCCCAGCATGACATCGGCCCGCCATGTGTTGCTCGGACGAATCGATCGCGCTCGAACCAGAGCTTTGCGAGCATCCTCTATGTCATCGATCTGCGGACTCAATTTCTTGGCGATATCTGGATCGCGTACCAGGCGGCAATAATTATGAAGAAAATCTAACCCCTTGTGTTTGGTGCAATGGCCCTGACGCGCAAAGTAGTGAGCCAAACGAATACGCGCCAATAAAAGAAGGGTATCAAAATCATTCGGGATACGGGTGACGACCTTCTGCATGAGATCCAGCGCCATCGTGGTCCTGCCGGCGTCAACTAAAAACCGCGCCAACCGAAGAAACGGCACCATATCATCTGTGCCTTGCGGGAATGCTTTCGGCCAATCGGCCCTTTCCGTCAAATCAATACGCCAATCGTGAAGACCAGAGCCGGTGCATAGCCTGGCATCGCGCGCAAGTGTGTGTGTCAGATCGAACATTCGAGCACCGAGGCGAGTAATCCAGATATTTGCGAGATCATCTGCAGCCGCTGCGACTTGAGCCTCAAGCTTCGAAGTCGAAGCCGTTTCAATCTCGCGCAATGCGACTTCCCACGCAAACGCTGCGATGGTTGCCGGCTCGTCAAGGCGAGCAAAACAATCGCCGCCAACCATCATCCGCTTCCCATCGAACGCGAGCACTCGACCGTTACCTGGCGCAACTTCGATCGAAACGGTCATCGGCATCAAACCTGCCGCACGAATAACCCGTGACATTAACCTTTCATATAGTGACGATTCGAATGACCACGTGACCGGCTGAAGACCCGTGCCACGACCATGTGAGCATCCGATAAAAAGGTTCGCGAACAACAGGGCAGAAGTGACAAACGAAAACCTGAGGAGTCGTGACGGCGAGCCAGGCACGTGTAATGAATCTCTACTACGGTCCCGATCCTGGTCCGACATAGTTCATATACATGCAATGACCGGCGGCCGTTGCTCTTGACTCATCTTGCGATCCTGAGCCATGCCAAAGCTCGTGACCCAACAGCGAGAGCCAAGCGTCGATTGTCCCTTTTGGATTTGGAACACAGTGCTTATGTCCCGTTGTACCACCATCTTTCCCCGGCGGCGGCCGAGCATCGATAGGCTCTTAGTTCCGCCGCCGGCCCCACCGCCACCAGAACCACCAGGACCGCAATGGTCTTGCGTGGGCCAGGAGGCTATGGACAGAGATCAAGTCAAAGAGCTCCATGACTTGCGCAACGTGGAGGATTTCCAAACATCGACTCGGGCTGGTCCGTGAGGCGCCTGATTCCAGGCATGTTCCAGTCTCCATCCTCGTCGGCCATGTCTATTTCCTCGCCATTCGGATCCATGGTCACGAAGCGCAGCCGCTTCTCGATATTCTCGAGAAGGGGACTACCGTGCACGTCTATTATCCGGTCTTCGTCGTAGCAGAAGCCGATCGACCAGCCCGGGGCATTCCGCCCGATATCGCGTTCGATCACTGCGACGGGGTGTCCCCAAAGATGTAGATGAGGCGTCGAGCGCACCTTTCCGGCCGGATCTGAGGGGAGCCCCCAATCACGACCGAGGGAGGCGCTTGCACTGAATCGAGAAATGAAGTGATCGGCAGCATAGGCCGCTTCTTCCTCGGTAATCTTGTGAGAGGGCTCCGCGACGTCGCATTTACGGAGACGCTTGGACCCGGGGTCTCTATCGTTGAAATACCATGCCGACATTAGTGGATTCTTTCCATCCGGATCCAATAGCACCAGCAGCAGCTGGTCATTTCGATCACGAGACGTATCCAGCCACGATTGCTGAGACCAATACCAGAGCGTTTTGCAGAAAGCGACCCCCCATCCCGGAGGCACCTGACGAGTAAGAACAGGGTCGTTTGCGATGACACCTGCTGCCTTGGGTGCAAGCATACCTCTCAAAGGCAAAGGCGAGATATCGAAACTCGGGGTGCTCGAGGCTCTTGCCTTTTTGTTGCGCTCGGTGACGCCGGGCAACGGCTCGATCACGGTGAACCCATTTTCGGCGACGAACCTCTCGGCGATCCGGATAGCTTCATCCTCCGAAAGGAGGGTCTGGCTGGCACCGCGGATATTGGACGGTTGCGCCGCGATGCCGGCACACGCCGCGCTTACGAAACCGAACGTTGCCGCGAGAAACTTCACTGCTTACACCCACGCCCTAATGAGAAACCGTCCGAACGCGCCATGCCATAGGCCTTAGTTCCATTCACGCTTCGGACGAGGACAGGAAGGCGCATCGCGACTTCCTTATCTGCATCGCTGGCTTCCGGCTCTCTATGATTCGGATGGGTATGCAAGATTCCAACGAGCCAGAAATCACCGGGTGGTAGGTTGTCCGGACAGAAATCCCCGCCGCATTTCGGCATTCCCACAGTGCATGGAAACGGTGTTGGTCTATCAACGACCTTTATCTCCTTACTCGTCCGATTGATGTAGATCCAGGCGAGGTATTCGGACATATGCTGCCCTTCTTCAGTCTTTTGCCAGAGGCGATCGCTCGCGGCTAGCACTATTGGATGCTTCACCAAATACTCGGCACTTGGTGGGGTTGAGAGTTTACCGCCGCCGCCGCCACCGCCGCCGCCGCCACCGCCGCCACCGCCGCCAGCCGGGGGACGGAAGACGGGGGTGCCCTCAAAACATACGGTTCCGACAGCTAGACTGCTCCAGAAGCCGTCTTCGCAACATTCTAGCCCGCCCGAAATTTCTATATCGGTGTTTGCTCTTCCCGGCCGCTCTCCTAAAAATTCTCGCATATGCGACAACGAGGCCTCACAGCCGCCGAACTCGAAGCTGCTGTAGGCCGTGTTCCTGGGGCCGGCGGGGTCCACGTACGTCCCGGTGAACGCGTCGTAGCCGATGCCCCTCGTCATCGCGAGGCCGCTGCGTATGATGAACCCGCCGGCGACGCTGACCTCGGTTTCGACGTCGTAGTGTGCGCCGCCGGCGCGAAATGGCTGATAGAGACCTGAATTCTGAAGAGGAATGTCCCATCCGAAGAGGGTCTGCTCGGTGTACCAGTCGATGGCGGTGTTGATGCCGTCGTCCGGCCACGTCCAGGCCTGGTAGGGGCGGCCCTGCTCGTCCGAATGGAGGTAGCGGCGGGTGGTGGACTCGAAGGTGTCGTGGCGGTAGTAGAGGATCGGCCGGTCCCCGAGCCAGTACCATTCGTAGACGTCGGTGCCCGAAACCGAGATGTCGGGCGTGTGGGTGGTGACGATGAGGCGGTCGTCCTTGTCGTAGTAGAAGAACCAGTGCGCCTCCTTGCCGAGGGTCGTGTCCTTGAAGCTCTTGAAGACGCGGCGGCTCTTCTCGTCGTAGGCGTTGGTCAGCAGGTAATTGTGCATGGTCTCGTCGAAGTGCCAGTACTTGCCCGACACCGTGATGAGGTTGTTGCGGGCGTCGTACGTGTACGTCCGGCGATCGTCTCCGGTGCCCACGTACCGCGAGTCGTCGTCCGCGGTGCGGTTGCCGCGCCCGTCCCACGAGTAGTCGATGGTGCCGACCGGTCCCCCCGAGAGGGTCAGGTAGTCGATCTGGTCCTTACCGGACACGAAGGTCGTGGTCACGGTCTGAAGACCGGTGAGGATGTTCTCCATGGTGGTGACGCTACGCTCGCCGCTTGAGTTGTAGCTGATGTTATCGAGGAAGGCGCCGCCCGTCGGACAGGTCGAGGTGGAATAGGACGTCCGGCAGATGGGCCGCGACTGGGTGTCGTAGAGGAAGTGCGCGTTCACCTCGCCGGGCTTGGGGTCGCTGATCTGGCGTTTCAGGTACCTCCCCATCTCGTCTTCCGAGAAGACGATGCCGGTGTACCCCGGCGAGCTGATGGACAGGAGGCGGTCGGCGAGGTTGTAGGAGAAATAGACGATGACAGGATTCAGGCCGGCTGTTCCTCCGTAGACGCCATTCTGCTGCGTGTAGCTCTTGACTGAGCCGAAGGGCTGCCAGGTGATGCCGGTCAGGATGGGGACCAGGTCGCGCTGGATCTCCGTCACTTTGTCCGCGTCGGATGCCGCGCCGCTGCCGAGAATCATCAACATGGCCGGCCCGGTGGGGTAGTTCGCCTGCACCGTGTTGCCGTTCTTGTCATAGAAGTAGTAAGTGCGGCCGGTCCGGCCGCTGTCGTCGATCACGGTGTGCTCGGCGGTCCGCCCGGCCTGATCGTAGGAGTAGAACGTACGCTGGTCGAAGGTGTCGTCGGGCCTGGTGTCGTCGCAGAACATCTTGGTCTTGACGTGGGCCAAGCGGCCCTGAAGGCCTGTGCAGGTCGAGCCGGTGGGGCAAGGGTCTCCGCCAGGGACCGCGTCGTACGTGTACTGGATCTCCGCGGCGGACGAGGCGAAGCAGTTGGGGTCGCCCAGATTCTCCGTCAGCATCCGGTCGAGGGGGTCATAGGTGTACGTCGTGGTCTGCTCGGCGGCCGTGCCGATGCCCGCCCTGCGGGTCGTGAGGTTGGAGGCGACGTCATAGACCATGATGGTGGTGCCGCGGTCGGGAGTGATCTCCTTGACCTTGCGCCGCAGGTCGTCCCATACGAGATCCGTGTTCTTGCCGACCGGGTCGGCGATGCGCGTCGGCAGGTCGAGCTGGACGCCGGGGGTTACGGTCAACTGGTCGAATGTGCCGACGCCGGTCGCGCGGCGGATGGCGGTGGTGCGGTTCAAGGTGTCCACGTCGTACTGGGTGGACGCCGGGGCGATCTCGAGCTGGCTCTCCGCCAGGACTCCATCATTGTCGTAGGAAAACTGCTTGCTGGCGCCGCTCACCGGGTTGGGCAGACTTTGGAGACGTTTGTCGTCGGCGATGCCCATGTCTTGCTTGCTGACGAGAGTACCGGTCGCGTCCCGGATCTCGATGCGGTCGAGCTGACCGTCGTTGCCGTTGGCCGCGTCGTTGTACACGTACTGCTTATAGTCGCCACTGCCCGTGCAGCCGTCGAGCTCGGTCTCTCTGACGATCCGGCCGCTGTTGTCGTAGTTGTACGCCGTGCAGTTCCCGTTCGGATGCGTCGTCTGGACCAGACGCCGCGCGCCGTCGAAGAGATAGCTGGTCGTCGCGTCGCTGGCGTCCGGAAGGTCGCAATTCGTGTGCGATCCGCCGATCACCTCCCGGCTGGAGGTCATGATGTTGTACTCGGTGTGGAACGTCGCGCAGGTGGATTTGTTGTTGGGATTGGTGGTGCGCCGCGCGTTGCCCCAGTAGTCGTACTGGCCGTTGGTGGTGATCAAGAAGACGCCGGTGGCTTTCTCTCTTTTGGTTTCGAAGGGATAGTCCGTCGAAAGGCCGTTCCCCGTGCCGTAATACGTGTAGTTGACGTTGTCGACCACGTTCGGCCTCGGGCCGAGGACCTGGGTTCAGCGGCCTTTCGAGTCGTAGTTGTTGTCGGTGGTGAAGTTGTACGAGACGATGAGGCCCCCGGTGTCGTAGGTGAAGCCCGTCTCGTTCACTGTGTCCACGAGCCCGCCCGTCGTGTAGGCCATGATGGTCCGCTTGCAGCCGGTGCTGGTGGCGCTGTCGCAGGTGGAGGTAGAGAGCGCGCTCTTGCGCCGGGTCTCGGTCAGCTTCCCCGGGAAGCTGGCGTTGCCGTAGTAGTACCAGGTGGGCCAGATC
>Ga0187894_10002784_pt1 | contig 20529 bp, 16 predicted proteins | sample GBC1701081metaG_FD_136650 | JGI IMG/M metagenome (GOLD analysis project Ga0187894, IMG submission 136650) | White microbial mat communities from a lava cave in the Kipuka Kanohina Cave System on the Island of Hawaii, USA - GBC170108-1 metaG ...
AATCAAACCGAGGTTCAACTAAAGCCCGACGATCTCTGTTGCCAGTTGCTGGTCTTTTTCCGCAATGCCAAACTTCTTTCCCTGACGTTTAGCTTCGACCAGCACTTCCATCAGGGCAATTGCTTTGCGGAGAACTTCGCTTTTGGTTCCGCCTGTCTTTTCAGCAAGTTGCTCCAAGAGCGCATACAATTCGGGCGAGATGTCGAGGCTCAGTCGAATCTTCGTCCTTTCCTGATTTTGTGAATCTTTGGTTTTCTGTGTGACAGACATAGTTTCAATCCCTTGCGCCATAATTTTTAAAACTTGTTCTTTGCTTTCCGCGCCAACCCCTGATTCAGACAGAAGCGCTCAATAGGCGCGGAGCAGAAACAACGCACATGGCTTACGCTGAATCCACGGAAATAGTACGTAAAACTTACTGCAAATTCAAACCTGTAACAATGAAGACGAAAATTATCTACGAAGATCAAAAGACACTTTCCAGGCGTGAGTTTATTTCTGATTCATTGGCAGGTGTTATGGCTATTCCAGGCTCCGCTCATTTATCTTCAATCGCTCGATTACAGGCTCCAGCCGTCATCATCTCCGACAAAATCCGTCCACAAATCTCTTTCGGCGCGCAATGCGGCGACATCGCCGCCAATCGCGCGATAATTTGGAGCCGCAGCGACAGGGCTGCGCGAATGATCGTCGAATATTCGACGACGGAATCTTTTCAAAACGCGCGGCGCATCATCGGCCCCGCGGCGATTGAACCGACCGATTTTACCGCTCGCGTTGATCTCGCCGATCTGCCCGCCGGACAGAAGATCTTTTACCGCGTCACGTTCCAATCGCTCGATGACGCGAAAGTCCTCAGCGAACCCGTCACGGGCAGTTTCCTCACGGCTCCGAACACAAAACGCGACGTGAGCTTCGTCTGGGGCGGCGACGTGTGCGGGCAAGGCTGGGGCGTTAATCCCGAATTTGGCGGAATGAAGATTTACGAAGCGATGCGGCGCACGCAGCCTGATCTCTTCATTCATTCGGGCGATTCGATATACGCGGACGGCGTCATCCCGGCCGAAATCAAACTCGATGACGGCTCGATCTGGAAGAACATCACGACGCCGGAAAAATCGAAGGTCGCCGAGACGCTCGACGAATTTCGAGGCAATTACCGCTACAACCTGATGGACGAAAACCTGCGGCGCTTCAACTCAGAGGTCCCGATGCTGGCGCAATGGGACGATCACGAAGTCCGCAATAACTGGTATCCGGGACAGATTCTGGAGGACGACCGATACTTGGTGAAAAGCGTTGATCTGCTTTCGGCGCGGGCGCGGCGGGCGTTCCTTGATTACCTGCCGATCCGTTTCAACGCCGACGATCCCGAGCGAATCTACCGCGCCTTCGGCTACGGCCCCTTGCTCGATATCTTCATGCTCGACGAACGCAGCTATCGCGGCCCGAACACGCCGAATCGCCAGACGGCGGTGAGCGACGAAACGGTCTTTCTGGGCGGCGCGCAAATGGCCTGGATCAAACAACGCTTGCTTGCGTCGAAGGCTAAATGGAAAGTGATTGCGAGCGATATGCCCATCGGGGTTATTGTCAAAGACGGCCAGACCAATTTTGAAGCTTTCGCCAACGGCAATGGCCCGGCTCTCGGGCGCGAGCTTGAACTGGCCGAACTGCTGCGATTCATCAAACGGAACAAGATCAAAAACGTCGTATGGGTCACGGCCGACGTGCATTATTGCGCGGCGCATTACTACGACCCGGCCAAAGCTCAATTCAACGACTTCGAGCCCTTCTGGGAATTTGTGGCCGGGCCGTTGAACGCGGGCGCATTCAAACTAGGCGAAATGGACGACACGTTTGGCCCGCAGATAAAATTCGCCGGAACCCCGAAAGACTTGAAGCCAAACCGGTCGCCGAAAGAAGGCTTTCAATTTTTCGGCGCGGTTAAGATTGATGGCAAGACCGAGGCGATGACCGTCGGATTGCACGACATCAATGGCAAGAAACTTTTCAGCGTTGATCTCCCGCCACGGAAATGACCGGTAATTTTCAATTCGAGATTTGAGATGAAAGAGAAAAGAACAAACCGAACCGCAAGACTCCTGCTCTGCTCGCTGGTTATCGCAGCGGCGCTGATTACGCCGACGCCGAATGCGCATGGCTGGGGGCTGAAAGGCCACGAAATGGCCGGCCGCGCGGCGGCGATGAAACTTCCCGAACAAATGCCGAAGTTTTTCCGCAAAGCGGCCGATCAGCTCAGTTACCTCAACCCCGAGCCCGACCGCTGGCGCGATCGTGTGGAATCCGATCTGGATAAAACTATGGATTCGGCCGCCGCTCCCGACCATTACCTCGATCTGGAGTTGGTTCCGGCGCCGGCTTTCAACGCGGTCAATCGTTACGAATTCGTGGCCGAGTTGGTCAAAGCAGGCCAAAAGCCGACTACCGCCGGTTTCGTTCCTTTCCGCATCCTCGAACTCTTCCAGCGCATTCGTATTGATTTTCGTTTGTGGCGGGCCGAGACCGACTCGAACAGGCGCAAATGGATCGAGCAGCGCATCATTAACGACGCGGGGATTCTGGGCCATTACGTCGCCGACGTTTCAAACCCGCACCACACGACGATCCACTTCAACGGATGGTCGGGCGACAATCCGAAAGACTACACCGTCTTCACGCGCGAGCCCAATCAGGGAATCCATCACCGTTTTGAAGAAGAGTACGTGAAGACGCACATTCAGTTGAACGACCTGCCGCCGCTCATCGGCAAGGAGCGTGTAGTCGTCAAACCGCGCGAAGAGATTTGGAACTACCTGCGAAGCTCGAACGCGCTGGTCGAGCAACTCTACATCCTCGACAAACAGGAGAAGTTCAACGCCGAAACCAAATCGCCGGAGCACAAGAAGTTTGTTAGCGAGCGATTAGCCGCGGGAGCGCAGATGCTGCGCGATCTGTGGTGGACGGCGTGGGTGACGAGCGGGCAACCGGCGACGGCGCAGACGCTGAATCAATGACGTGGTAACAACCGAAAGTCAGTAGATCGCGAAATTGGGAAGGAAGAGTATTTTCCATTTGAGATTTGAGATTTGAGATTGGTCATTGCCACAAAAATCGCTCAATGTTGATCAGGCTTTGATGGTGTTATCCTCTGGCAATGACCAATCTCAAATCCCAAAATCGGCTTTGCGATCAACACCAACGTGCGCGACATTCCGACGGTCGTTTACGACGCGGCCCGGACGCAGGAGAGCCGCCGGCTGCTCGACCGCTTCGTCGATTCGGATGATTTCGAGATCGTCAGGAGCGTCACGTCGGACGACGAACTCAACCGGGAGATCATCTCCGGGCGCGCGCGCGTCGGCGTCAAAATCCCGCCCGATTATTCGCGCAGGCTGCTGGCAGGTGAGACGGCCAGCGCGCTGGTCCTGATTGACGGATCGGAGTCTTCGGGCGCCGGCGAAGCTTGACACGATGCCGCAATTTTTTCAGTGGGTGAGCAAGATCATCCCGACGACCTACCTGATTCAAATCTTTCGTGGCATTATCCTGCGCGGCGCTGAACTGGGCGACCTGTGGGAACAAGGGCTGATCCTGACAGCGATGAGTGTCGTGATGATCACAGTCGCGGCGGCACGGTTCAGGAAGAAAACAGGATAGTTCGTAGTCCCGGCTTGCGGCCGGAATGGATTAGTAACCAATCCATTCCGGCCGCAAGCCGGGACTACGAACCGGGACTACGAACCAAGATGAATCTGAAACCCGGCGATTCCGCGTAAAAAGGATGTATGGCATTCGCCGTACACTCATCCGGTTCGACAACCAGACTTAATGGAGAAGCGATAATGACCGAGGTGTTTGACGGTAATCCCAACCAACCTGCGCCGGAAAGCTGGTACGGAATGCAATCCGGCGCGGTGTTGGCGGGACGTTACCGCATCGAGCGGCTGATCAGCCGCGGCGGGATGGGCGCGGTGTTTGAAGCCACGCAACTCGGCCTGGACCGCGCGGTCGCCATCAAACTCCTGCTTCCCGCTTTGAGCCGCGACGAAAAAATGCGGGAGAGGTTTCGCCGCGAAGCCCGTTCAGCCGCTTCGCTGCGCCATCAGAACATCATTCAGATTTATGACTACGGCATCAGCGATCACGGCCCGTACATCGTGATGGAACTGGCGCGCGGCAAGAGTCTACGCCAACTGCTCAGTCAAGGCCCATTGCCGATCGAACTGGCCATTGATCTGATGGGGCAAATCTGTTCGGCGCTCGCCGCCGCTCATTCAGCCAAAATCATTCACCGCGACCTGAAACCCGACAACATCATGATCGAAGAACAATCCGACGGGCAGGTCGCCGCCAAGGTCCTCGATTTCGGCATCGCCAAGATCCGCGAAGCTCAGGCGGAAGAGGGAGACGCAAATCTGACCGGAGCCAACATCGTCGGCTCGCCGGCTTATATGTCGCCCGAACAGAGCATGGGAGCGGAGCTTGACGCGCGATCCGATCTCTATAGCCTGGGCATTGTGCTTTACGAGATGCTCACGGGTTCGACGCCGTTCGGTCGCCTGCCGCCCGCGGCCTTATTGATGCATCAGGTCAATACGCGCCCGCCAAATTTGACAGGGACGCGTCCCGGGATTTCCGGCGCCGTTGAACTGGTCGTGATGAAGGCCCTGGCGAAAGACCGTGAGGCGCGTTTCGCGTCGGTCACGCAATTTGCCCAAACTCTGCGGAAGGCATTCGATGATCCCGCGCTGTTCGACACCGAAATCGGAATCGAGAGCGAGCTCGGCGCGAACGAGTTTGCGACCAGCCGTCTCCCGAATGCGTCAAGCCTTGCAATGACTGGTTCACTAACGGGGACGCATCGCCGGCGCCTGGCGATATTGCCGCTTCGCAATCTGGCCGGCGACTCCGAGATCGACTTTCTCGGATTTGCGCTCGCCGACAGTGTGATCACGCAACTCGCTCCGCTCAAATCCCTGATCGTCCGCCCATCATCGGCGGTCGAGAAATACCGCAACCAGATGGTTGACCTTCGCGCCGTTGGCCGCGAGCTGCAGGTTGATACGATCCTCTCGGGCAGCTATCTGAAAGCCGCCGAGATGTTCCGCGTCAATGTTCAACTGGTGCACGTGGCGAGGAACGAAATCCTTTGGCAAGAGCGGATCGACCTGAAATTCGACAATGTCATCACGCTGCAGGACAAAATCTGCGAGGAACTGATTCGCGGCCTGCGGCTCAAAGTCACTACTGGGGAGCAGGAAGCGATCAAACGCGACGAAGCGCGCAATCCGATGGCTTACGAGTTTTATCTGCGCGGCCTCGCCTTCGGCAATACCACCGAAGAGCACAGGCAAGCGGTTGAAATGCTCGAAGCTTCGGTCGGTCTTGACCCGTCTTACGCTCCGGCCTGGGCCGCGTTGGCGGGCAGGTACATCAACGCCCGCGTCTATCTGCGAGACGAAACGATGTTCGGCAAGGCGGAGGCGGCGGCGCGCAAAGCCATCGAGATCAACCCGCAACTGCCTTCCGGTTTCTTCTGGCTGGCGCTCTATTACGGCGAGAAAGGCGATCTGAAGAACGCGCTCGCGATCTGCAAACAACTGCTCCAAGCCGCCCCGAACAGCGAATACGCGTATCAGGCGATGGGACACGCTTACGATTACGCCGGATTGCCCGACATCGCGTTGACGCTGTTTCGTAAAGCCGCCGAAATCAACCCGGTGGCCTATCCGTATATGCTCGGGTTCATTCAGTATCAGAAAGGCAATTACGCCGAAGCGCGGCGCGAACGGAACGCCTGCCCCGATACTCTGACCGAAAAACATTTCTGGCTGGCGGCGACTGATTTCGGCGAGGGCAAGCGCGAAGAAGCCATTCATCGGCTCGATACACTGGTCGCGAGCGGAAGCGCGGAATTGTTTTATTCGCAGGCGCGCGCGCTGATGCTCGCGCTCAAGGGCGAGAAAGACGCCGGGAAGCGGGTCATCGCCGAGGCCTTCTCCGCGCCGCTTCAGTTGAGCAGCTATCACTACTACATCACCGCGCAAATCTACGCGCAGTTGGGAGAGACCGAATCGTGCCTGGAGATGCTGCGGGGCGCGGTCGAGATCGGATACGCCAACCATCCGTTTCTGATCTCCGATCCGCTGCTGGCGCCCGCGCGTGACGCGGAAGGTTTCGCGGAGGTCGCAAAGACAATGCAGAAGCTGCAAACTCAGTTACAGTTGATGCTAGTCACAGGATGAAGTGGCGCGAGATCAAAGAAGAGGCCCATTTTCCATTTGTCATTTGATATTTGCTATTTGTCATCGCCAGAGTCTCTCTCAAGACAATGCCCAATGAACATTGGGTGATCTCTGTGCGATGGCAAATAACAAATATCAAATGACAAATGGAAAATGGGCCTCTTCGTTCATTTCGTGATCTACTGACTATCACCACTCCACTTCTATCTCATACCGGTCCGCCCCACCATCACGATCCTCGATCAAAATCGCGGCGGTGTAGTTGTTGTTGCGCGAAGGTTGTTCGATGACTCGAACCGCCCCGCGCCCCCCGATCTTCCGCACGGCGACGAACTCTCTGCCGTTCGGCAGAGGCTGAAAGAAGCGATGTCCTTCATCATAGATCGGCTGGCCGCTGCGGTGATCAATCCAGAGCCGATTGCCTTGAATGAAGATGACGTCGCTGCCGTCAACGCGGCCCGACCATTGCAGTCCGCGCGCGCGGGAACCATCCGGCCTCCCATCTCCGTAATCATCATCGCGACCGCGCGGGCGGGGACCATTCGGCCTCCCGTCTCCGTGATCATCATCGTGGAAGCGAGCTTTCTCCCAGGTCAAGGTGAAAGCGTAATTGCCCGCGCCACCCGGTCTGTCGCGCACCACAACCACGGCGGTGTAATCGTTGCTTCGGCTGGGCTGTTCGATAATCACTACCTCTCCACGCCCTTCCGAATTGACCAGGTTGACGCTGAGCGGATGTCTGGGCAACGCCGCGCTGAAGTTGTGGCGAGCGTTCGACACGCCGTATCCATTGATCGTTTCGTCCCAGGCCCGATCGCCGCGGAACCGGATGATTGATTCGCCGTCAACGCGCCCTCGCCAGGCCACGCCTTCGGTGTTGCGCGGATTGTTTCCGCCCCATCCGCCGCGATCATCACGCCTGGTACGGTCGTACCATTGCAGTTCGAACCCATAAACGTCACGCCCGCCGCTGTTGTCGTCAATCCTGACCACGGCGGTGAAATCATTATTAGCTCGCGGGTGTTGGACCAACCGCACACGGCCACGGCCATTGAATGCGTCCAGACCGAGTTCGACCGAAGCGCGCGGCAGCGGATCGCTGAAATTGTAACGCTGGCGCTGGACCGGTAATCCCGAACTGGTCTCGACCTGAACGTGACGGCCTCGGATGGAGACGAAGCTCGTGCCGTCAACGATGCCTTCCCATCTGAAACGCGAGACGCCCGAATTGGGGTACTGATTGCCGTACCACTGCGCGTTCGCGACGCCGGAAAAGAACGAAACCATTATCAACGAAGCCAACAATCCGACTTTCAATGCGCTGTTTTTCATTTGTTTATCTCCCTTTTTCTCGTCAACTTTGGGCCAGTGGCCCGCGCTCCTGCTTTCAAATTGCCAACGACGAACTCAGCTTAATCAATTCACGTGCCGCTGCGAATCCGCTACCGCTCGCGGCAGCGGATTCGCAATGACACCCTGCTTTGACCTTTCGACACTTTCCCGTAAACTGAAACGCTACAGGCCAAAACCAATCCACGAAGGCGCACAAAGAGACCCGAAGATATCCAACGCCGTCCTTCGCGCTCCTTCGCGCGGCTTCGTGGACGCAAACCAGGAGACCGCTGTGCAGGAACAATCATTGAAGAAAATCACCAGAGCGTTGATCAGCGTTTCAGACAAGAGAGGATTGGTTGAATTTGCGCGGAAACTCTCCGAGCACGGCATCGAGATCATTTCGACCGGCGGCACGGCGAAGCTGCTGCGCGAGAACGGACTCAATGTGCGCGACGTTTCCGACCTCACGGGCTTTCCCGAAATGCTCGACGGCCGCGTCAAGACTTTGCACCCGAAAGTTCACGGCGGCATTCTCGGCGTCCGCTCCGACAAAGGGCATCGCGCGAAGATGCGTGAGCACGGCATAGAGCCGATCGACCTGGTCGTCGTCAATCTCTATCCGTTTCACCAGACGGTTCAAAAGCCCGACGTGACGATGGAAGAGGCGATCGAAAACATTGACATCGGCGGCCCGGCAATGATCCGTTCGGCGGCGAAGAATCACAACGATGTCGCCGTGGTCGTTGACCCCGGCGCCTACCCTGTGGTCGCCCTGGAACTCGATCAACTCGATGGCGGACTGACGTTCGACCTTCGCTACCAGCTTGCCGCCGAGGCTTTTAAACACACCGCCGATTACGACGAAGAGATCGCCCGGTTCCTGGCGTCGAAACAGTCAACACAGACCGACATTCTGGGACTGCCCGACGCAATCGAGATCAATCTGCGCAAGATTACAGGGATGCGGTACGGCGAAAACCCTCATCAGCGCGCAGCGCTTTATAACATCGCCGGCGCCGAAGAGCGCGGTGTCGCGACCGCCGAACAACTGCAAGGTAAAGAGCTTTCGTACAACAACCTGATCGACAGCGACGCCGCGTGGGAGCTGGTGGCGGAGCTTCATCGAATGCATCTGCTCGACGCGCGAGCCAGGGGCGCAACCCGCGCCGTCGGCGACATTCCGCACACCTGCGCGATCATCAAACACACCAACCCTTGCGGCGTTGGCGTCGCGGGCGGCCCGGCGGAGGCTTTCGCCAGGGCTAAAGGCGCCGACCCGGTCTCGGCCTTCGGCGGCATCATCGCTTTTTCGGGATTGGTGGATGAGACGGCGGCGAAAGAGGTCGCGGAAATGTTCGCCGAAGTGATCATCGCGCCGGATTTCACCGAAGGCGCAAAGCAGGTCTTGTCAGCGAAAAAGAATCTGCGCGTGTTGCGTATGGGCGACCTGATGGCGGATCGCGGATTGCGGCCCTCGCTTGTGGCCGATTTGGAGCTGCGTAAAATCAGCGGCGGCATGCTGGTTCAGGAGCGTGACGTCGAGCTGCTCGATGAAGAGAAATTCAAGATCGTCAGCGACCGCAAACCGGCCCAGGCGGAATTGCGCGCGTTGCGTTTCGCCTGGGCCATCTGCAAACACGTCAAATCGAATGCGATTGTCTACGCGGCTGAAAATCAGTTGATCGGCGTGGGCGCGGGCCAGATGTCGCGCGTGGATTCAGTCAGGATCGGCGCAATGAAAGCGCAACTGCCGCTCGCGGGCAGCGCGCTGGCGTCCGACGCCTTCTTCCCTTTCCGCGATGGAGTTGACGAAGCGGCCAAACACGGCGTCACGGCGGTCATTCAACCTGGCGGTTCCGTGCGCGACAAAGAGGTGATCGAAGCCGCGAATGAGCTCAACCTGGCGATGGTCTTCACGGGAATGCGCCACTTCAAACACTAATGAGATTGGTACTGTTAGATTGGTTTGCGAATTAGTTGCGGGAGCAGGCGAAAGCGCAATGCGCTCGGTCGCTTCGCATCGTGGTAAATGGTCTGATGCGCGGCGACCATCCGCGTGGCGTTCCTGATCGGTTCGCCGGTGTTCAGGTTGCGCGCGTAGCCGGGAAACATCTGGCTGGTGATGAGGACGCCGAGCCGGTGTCCTTTCTTCACCCGATGCGCCGTGTCCCAAAGCGCGATGGCGCCCTTATACACCTTGCCCGGCTGAAGTAACGCGGGCTTCTCCCAGCCGCTCAAATACCGGGCGCGAATCTTGCCCGGAAGCCCGATGATCCGCATCACGCCTTTCTCATCAATGTCGACCACTGAGGCGAAAAAGTCGGTGTCCTTCGCGCTTGTCGAGAAGTACAGGTCCAGATCAATCGGACCGCTAATCTCGATCGGGTCGTTCATTGGCGGCGTCTTGTACACGAGCGCGCCATTCTCGTTAGGCTCGATCTTCACAATGGTCGAGGCTCCCGCCAGAAGATCGAGGAAGCTCTTGACCTCTTTAAGCTCTTTCGGGATTTGAGCGCTGGCCGGATTATAAGTGTAGCGGTCCGGCTCCTGATCTCCGGGCGCCGTCGCGATCAGCTCGCCTATGCTCGCGGCGCCGTTCGCAGGGCCTTCGGAACTCAGGTAGAGCGTCATCTCCCGCGAGCGTGGATCGGGCCAATCCCCAAGCTCGCGCCACTCATTGGCGCCGGTCACGAAGACGCGGACCTTAGGCTGCTTGTCCCAGTTCGCCGGCTTGTTTTTCAGCCAGGTGTCGAACCAACGCAGGTAGATCAAATCGAGGTCTGTAATCGCGTCAGGGCCGTAATCTACGTCTCCGAACCGCGAGTTGGAGTTGAAAGCATGAGACCAGGGGCCGTAAACAAGCCATTGGTCTTTATGTCCGAGGGCCCGCATTTTCGCCCAGTTGAGTTTCGTTCCGATGCCATCGCCGTCCCACCATCCGCTGATGTGCAGGACGGGAATTTTGACCTTGTTCATGTCGGCCATGAAGTTCGCGCCGGCAAACGACGCCGGCGTTTCCTTTCCGAGCCACTCGTCGTAGAACGGGATGTTACGACCTAACAGTTCGTCATCCACCTTCGACAATGGCAGGGTCTTGAGTTTCTCCAAGTCCTTGGGTATCTCTGGAATGCCGGGCGTCTTCTTTTCCTTCACGAAGTTTGACCACCAGATCGCGCCAAAGAGCATCGGCACGCCATGGTCAACCGGGAAATTGAAGAATAGGTCCGGGGGCGAGACCTGCGGCACGATGCACTTGAGCGCGGGATGCGCCTCGACAGCGGCGGCCCACTGGACCCAACCGCCGTAACTACCGCCGATCATGCCGACCTTTCCGTCCGACCAGCTTTGCCTGGCGATCCAATCAATCGTGTCGTAACCGTCCTTGCGCTCGTGAGCGAAGGGAATCCACTCGCCTCCGCTCTCATTGCGCCCGCGCGCGTCTTGAACGATGTGGACGTAGCCGCGCATGGCCCACCACTCGCCTCCGAGTTTCGAAAAGATTTCCCGGCCATAGGGCGTTCGCTCGAGGATAGCGGGATATTTGCCGTCGGCGGCGGGGCGGACGACGTCGGCGACGAGTTCCACGCCGTCGCGCAATTTGATCTTGACGCTCTTCTCGACCTTCGTCTTCATTGTGGGCTGGCTCAGTTCAGGATGGAGCGTGGTCGGATCTGCCAGAAAGGCTTCATAGCCTGATCTGATGGCCTGGAGCTTTTGAGAGGGTATATCCAAGGCGGCGAACTGCGAACCTTGAGCGATGCACACATCGAATTCCACGCCGGGAAAGCGCGCAAGATAAACATCGGCGACCTGCTTCTTGCCGCCCACCTCGATCGTGCGCGCTTTCTTCTTCAACACATCCACCTTTACCGTGATGGCGCCGTCAAGCACGAAAACCTCGATGCTCTGAACGCCTTCTTTGGCCGGGTCGAGCGCCTTAACCCAGGTTTCGGTCAGAACAGGATGAATGTTGCCGAACAACACCTTTGAGGGTTTGTACTCTACTTCTCGCGTTTTTTCTCCGACTGTGATCCGAGCCTTGCCGTCTTTTGCGGACACCTTTACCTCCATGCCCCCTTGTTGATTGACGATCTCGAATTCCGTTATGGCGCCGTCCACGAGTTTTCCGGTGAGCCGGCTCTTGAGCGCCGTCCCCGCGACGTTCAGATCGGTCACCGATTCAAACTTTCCATCCGGATGGGTCTGGTAGGTGTTAGTTCCCGCATCATTTCCGCCAAATTTCCATTTGATGGTCTCCGGATTCTGCGCAACAACCGAGGAGCCCTTTTCATCGTCTGATTGGTTCCGGCTCCACACCGCAAACGGCTGCCCCAAAGCCAACATCGCTAGCAGAATCAACCATGCCAATTTTTGAGTCGAGGGTTTCATCTTTATCTCCTTTTCATAGGGCGACGCGAACCGTGAGCCTATGTGATTGAGCTGTCGTTATTGATAGTTCAGCGCGTCAAAGATCGCGCCGCTCGTATATGCGGACGGCGGCGAACATAAGGACCGCCGAGAGAATCAGGCTGATAAACAGACCGAGCCAGGGAATCTGTCCGTGAAAAAAGTAGCTTTCGCCCGCCATCACGCCGAGGATGTTCCACCAGGGGCGCGCTCCGAGTGATAGAAAAGATAAGAACAGCGCGAAGACGACCGCATCCACCATCAAAAAAGCCACGAGGTAATTGCCAAGAATCACCGTCAGCAGAAACGCGAAACTGAAGAAGACTGCCCCGCCGAATATGATCAGCAGCGTGTAAATCAAGGTGTCGCTCCACGAAAAATGTAGCCCGTGGTAGCGCGCAATGATCGGTAAGAGAAGCGACGGAAGAAGCGCGGCCAGAAACATCTCGGCGAAACCGACCGCCGCCTGCGACAGTAAAACTTTGCGGCGACTGACCGGCAAGGAGAACGTGAACGATCCGGCGGCGCGTTGTGAAGGCATCCACGGACAGGCTGTCATCAAGCAAGAGGCTCCCAGGATCACGGCCAAATTGGCCCAAATGAAATTGAGCAACCCTTTGAACCAGAGCGCCCATGTTTGACCTTGATAGTTGTTCAATGCCTGAAGTTCGCCCTCGCTCAAATTTGCGCTGCGCTGCAAACGCGCCGCCCAATGCTCCGCGTCATAATCGCCCCACCCAAACGTCAGACCGTACGCCAAAAATATCGATCCCAGACCAATCAGGAATAGCCAGCGCGTTTCCCACCAACTCTTTTTCCAGAGCATAAATCCTCCCTTCAGAAATCGCGCCGTTCGTAGATTCGCACTGCGGCAAACATCATCAAAGCCGAAATCGCGAGGCTTATGAATAACCCAAGCCAGGGGATTTGGCCGTAGCGGAAGTAGGTTTCGCCTGACATCACGTGAAAAACATTCCACCAGGGAAATTCTTCAACCGTGCGAATTGGCAAGAACAAGGCGAAGACAACGGCGATTCCGATAGACATCGCTTTCCATTGATTGTTGAAAATAGCCGTCATCAAAAAAGAGAAGGCCAGAAAAACCATCCCACCAAGCGAGAGCAACAGCGCGTAAACGACAGCGCTCCCGAAAGGAAACCATGCCCCGGTCAAGCCGGAGGTGAGCGGAAACATCAATGACGGCGCAAGCGCGATCAATACCATCTCGACAGCCGCTATCACCGCGTGCGTGAGCAACACCCTGCGCCGCGAAACCGGCAATGAAAACGTGAAGAGTCCGGCTGCGCCCGGCGCGCCTCCCATCCACGGACAGGAAGCGGCAACCAGTGTCGCCCCCATCGCGACGGAATAAGCGGGCCACATAATCAGCAGAACCAATTTGAACCAGTACGACCATACATAACCGTGATAGCTGCTGAGCAAGGGTAGGAGCTGTCGCGAATTTTCGCTCCATTTCGGCGCGCGTTCTTGCAACAACGAAATCCATTTGGCCAAGTCGGCCTGTTTCCACGGCTGGTGTAAAGCGGCAAACAACAGCACTGCTCCCATAAACGCCAAGAGAGCCCACCGCGTCTCCCACCAACTCTTTCGCCAAAGCATAAAACCTCCTCTCTTTCGGCTTCGATGTCACAGCGAGACTTCACTCCGCGCGCATTCCAGAAAAATCTCCTTCAACGTGACCGGCGCGACGTCAACCGAAACGGCGTTGAGCAGATAGGCTTGATCAACAATCGTCTCCACATTTCTGTCCGCGAAGACCGTCAACGAACGCGCGTCGCGCCTGAATTGCGCTGCGCCCACTGCCGCCAGCGCCTGCTCCGGCGCTTCCTCTTCAAACACCATATGAATGCGGCGGTAATTCTCTTTCAGATCGTCGAGCGCGCCTTCCACGACCACACGTCCGCGCTCGATGATGCTGACGTGATCGGCGATCTGCTCGACTTCGTTCAACCGGTGAGACGAAAAGAAGATGGTCACGCCGCCCGCGGCCAAGCCGACCAGCAACTGCAGCACATCTTCCGTGATCGCCGGATCTAGCCCTTCCGTCGGCTCATCCAGCACGAGCAGGTCGGCGCGTCGAGGCAACGCCACCAACAGCGCCAGCTTAGTGCGCATTCCTTTCGACAGTTTCCTGACCGATTGCTTCAGCGGCAAATCGAACAACGCGATCAATCGCTCTTCCATCTCCCGGTCCCAGTTCGGAAAGAATGAGCGCGTGAAAGAGATCATCTGTCCGACCTTCACATAGTCATACAACCCTTTATCCTCGCTGACGAAGCCCAGGCGCTGTCGAATGCGCACGCCCTCGTCGCGATCCTCCGGCCGCAGGCCGAAGACCCGCGCCTCGCCCGAAGTCGGATGGGTCAGGCCGAGCAGCATCTTGATGGTCGTCGTCTTGCCGCTGCCGTTGCGGCCCAGGAAGCCGTGGATCGAGCCACGCTCGACCGCCAGGTCAATCCCGTCCACGGCCGCTTTTTCGCCGTAGCTCTTCCTCAGTTTTTTAGTCTCGATGATCAGCTCCGACATATTCACCTCCTGCTTGACGCCTTCGGCAGGCCGTTTTCGCGCAGGTTCGTCAATTCGGCTTCGAATAACCGCCGCATCTCTTCTTCGCTCAAATTGAGCGCAGCCAGCTTTGAAATCAGGTTTTTGATCAGCGGCAGCGCGCGCAAAATTCCGGGACGCACGGCGGCCTCCTTTCGTTCAGCGACGAACGCGCCCGTGCCTTGGCGCAACTCGACCACTCCCTCGTGCTCCAGCTCGCGGTAGACTTTGGCGACCGTGTTCGGGTTGATCACCAACTCCTCCGCCAGCTTGCGTATGCCGGGAAGCTGCTCTCCGGCACGCAGCGCGCCCGTCTCAATGGCGTGCTTGATCTGCTCCATCAATTGCAGATAGATCGGCACGCCCGATGATGGATTCGGTTTCAGCAACATCCGCCCTCATCAGACTGTTTCACTATACTGTGCTACTGTGTTAGTACACTATGAAAGTAATACTGTCGCTCTCCGTTGTCAAGCGAAATTTTCGCGGACAGTTCGTCATCAAGCTTTTGTTTAATTTTGATCTGAGGCTTGACGATCACATTTTGAGGGCATAGGCTAACGCCTCTCTGTCCTTGTCAATGTTCGCGCATAGACAAACGATGAGCTTTATGACTCGACAATCCGGCCTTGTTCTGTTTTGCCCGGCGACCAGATATTGTCGCTGTAACGGCTGTCACTGTTAACCTGTCGTTCCCTATCCCGACGACAACTTATCAACTTACAATTTTGAAGGAGAAAGTCATGGCATTGCGTATTGGTGAAGTAGTTCCTGATTTCAGCGCGGAGACGACCGAAGGCCCAATCAACAGCTTCCACGAATGGATTGGCGACGGTTGGGCGATCCTCTTCTCGCACCCGAAGGACTTCACTCCGGTCTGCACCACTGAGCTTGGCTATATGGCCAAACTCAAACCCGAATTTGAGAAGCGCGGCGTCAAAGTCATAGGCTTGAGCGTTGACTCCGCGGATTCGCACAAGAAGTGGGCCGCGGACATCGAAGAGACCCAAGGCGCCAAGCTCAACTACCCGGTCATCGCTGACTCTGATCAGAAGATCGCGAGACTCTACGATATGATCCACCCTGAAGTGAGCGATATTTTCACCGTGCGTACGGTCTATGTCATCGGGCCGGACAGGAAGGTGAAAGCGATGATCACTTATCCGGCGAGCACCGGACGCAACTTCGATGAGATTTTGCGGCTCGTGGATTCAGTCCAACTAACGGCCAAGTACAGCGTGGCGACGCCAGTCAACTGGAAACAAGGCGAGGATTGCATCATCGTCCCAGCGCTGTCTGACGAGGCGGCCAAAGAGAAATTCCCTGGCGGTTGGAAAACGTTGAAACCGTACCTGAGAATCGTTCCGCAACCAGGCAAGTAAGGTGAAGGGGTGAAGGGGTGAAGGAATGAGAAAAATGGAGGCCTCCAGTTTTTATTCCACTCATCCCTTCACTCTGTCACCCCTTCACCCCTTCACCCCTTCACCCCTCACCCCCTCACCCCTTCACCCCTTCACCCGCTCACACCGTCTTCGTCACCTTCGACAGCGACCTCGGCTGATCGGGGCTCAGCCCTTTAGCTTCGGCCAGCAGCGCGGCGAAGATTTGTGCGGGGATGATGTAGGGAATCGGCGAGAGCAATTCGCTGACCCGCTCCGGGATTCTGATTTGGCGCGAAGCTGATTTGAGCGCGGAGGGTTCACTGGAAATCACAATCGTCTCGGCGCCGATGGCCTCAATTTTCGCCAGCAGTTCCTTCGTTCCCTTCAGAGTCGGCCCTGGCGGCGCAAAGACGATGACCTGGAAGCCTTGGTCAATCATGGCGATTGGGCCGTGCAGGAAATCGGCGCCTGAAAATCTCTCGGCCACCACGTAACAGGTCTCCATCAGCTTGATCGCGAATTCAAAAGCGTTGGCGTAATTCAAACCCCGCCCGACAACGACGCATTGCTCCATGAACGCGTACCTTTCGACAATCTCGGCGATGCGTGATTGGAGCGTGAGCGAGTTTGCCGCCAGCTCAGGCAGCCGCTTGATTTCGGCTTTGTGGCCGTTTCCGCTGAGCGCGCTCGCGAGCAGGTGGAAAATCAGCAACTGGCCGGTGTAGGTTTTGGTGGCGGCCACGCTGCGTTCGCGACCGGCGTGGATCAGGAAAGTTTCGTCGGCAAGCTTCGCCATCGAGGATTCGGCCTCGTTCGTAATCACCAGCGTCATCGCGCCGCAGCGCTTCGAATTTTCCAGCGTCAGGTTGATGTCAACGCCTTCGCCCGATTGTGAAATGCCGATGACCAGCGCGCCGCGCAGATCCATTTTGGTTTTATAAAGCGTGTGAATCGCCGGCGCCGCGAGCGAAACCGGGATGCCCGTCGTCATTTCGATCAGGTAACGCCCGAAGAGCGCGGCGTTGTCGGAACTGCCGCGGGCGACGAGCACGATCAGGCGCGGGCGATTGGCTTTCAACCCCGCCGCGAAGCTTTCGATCCTCTTCGATTCGCGTTTGATCGTCCGTTCAATCGCGGCGGGTTGTTGGTGGATTTCATCGAGCATCAAAGACATAAATTCGAGTCAGTCCTCCTCAAAAAATCATTCACGAGTAGTGAGGCGCAAGAGAGAATACGGAACAAACGGAAATAACGGAACAGACGGACCTTCAGAAAAGCTTCCGTCTGTTCCGTTATTTCCGTTTGTTCCGTATTCTCTCTTCAGTTCCCCCGCAACCGGTAATTTCCGCCCGGTAACTTTTCGTAATTCGGATCATTCTTCAATTTTTCGATAGTGGATTGCGCGCGAATGATAAACCGGGTCAGTTCTCCGCGCAGCAGACCTTGATTGAGCGTTACGCCGATCATCTCAACCGCGCTCTGCAATTCGGCGAGCTTTCGCTCCATCAATTCAACGTTGATTTCGCCGGCCCGTTTTTGAAACAGCGGTCTGAATATGCCGTCGCCGTTGACCTGCGTCCAGACGCGCAGCCCCGCGCGGGCGCGTTCGTCGTACAGCAAGCTCAACGCGCGATCAAACGATTGTTGCGTATCGTAATTGCGCGAATCCCACGCGTAATCGGCGGCGGTCGCAATCGGAAGCATTGAAGCTCGCGGCTCATCTCTCGCTGTCGCGATGAATCCGTTCGCGTCTTCGTTGAGCGTCATGCGTGCGCCCCGCGTGACGCCTATAAACAACCGCCACGGCTCATCATCGTTGGCCGCGAAATTGTCCCAGACGACGGGACGGCGATTGGCGAGCACGCTCCATTCACGGGCCTGCGAGTTCGCATCGGCGCCGGGCTGGAAGAACAGAACATCCTGCGGGATCGCCGCTCCAAGCTCTTTCAGGTAATCGGCGCTGAGTCGCGCGGAGGCTGTGACGGTGGGCGCGATGTAAAACTCGAAACCGGCGCTCGATTGTTTCAGACGCCCGTAAACGAGATTGATCAAATGAGCCTGCGCCGAAGCGAGGGTCTTGAATCTCGCGCGGTCTTCGCCGTTTTGCAAAGTCGCGGGCGCGTCGTCGAAACAGATCGCGAAACCTCGCGCGCCCAGCGCGGCCATCGCATCCAGCTTACGAATGAGCGCCGCGGCGTCTTCGTCGCTCGAATACGTGGTCGAACTTCCCAATCTGACGGCGTAAACGAAGCGCACGAAATTCTCTTCGGCCGCGCGCAGCAATTGTTTGAATCTTTCCAGGTCTTTATCCTCGTAATCCTCGCGCCAGCGTTCGCCTTTCGGAGCATAGACGTAACGGTTCATCCGCGCGAGACCGAGGAAACGCAGCGTCTCTAAACGATCTCCGTGCGACCAGGGCGCGCCGCTAAAAGCTTCGGCGACGCCGCGCCGCTGAAGTGACGGCGATTCGCTGATCTGAAAATCCTCCGCGAGACGCCCGCCGGCGCCGAGCATCTCCAATTTGCTCAAGGCGTAAAAGACGCCTTGATTCGACGGCGCCGTGATCGTTACGCGGCGCGCCTCTCCCTTTCGAGAGTTTGAGATAGTGTAACTCTCTTGTGATCCCTGCCTGGGCGACAGCTTGACGCTGATCTCAATCTCTCCGACATCGCTCTTGAAACGTCCCCAATCGGTCGCGTCGAAACGCCGCGCGATCCGTTCGTCCAAACCCTCGCTCTCCAGAAACCATCTGGCGCGGGCGTCCGGCGCCGACAGTTCCGGGAAATTGATCTGCGGGATATAGACCGATTGCCTGATCTCAGCCTCGGATGTTTTCCCCGTGGGAAGACGGACCTGCAATCGCTGCATCATCGAGATTTCAAACCGCGCGCGTTCGCCCGTGCTGAGCAGGATCGCGTGGATGTTGCGTTTGAACTGCTCATTGAAAAGCTGCTCGGCGCTCTGTTTGACCTGCTCGAAGGCAAAGGCCTCGGCGCGTTCCGTCGCGGATTCCAGCCGGTTCGGATCGGCTTTCAATTCACTTTTGACAAAATCGTCCAGCTTCGGGCGAATAGCCAGCGCGTAGGCCCAGTCGGTCAGATAGCGGCTGAAGAGCAGGTCGAAATGGGCGCGGTCGAATCGGCGCACGCGGGCGATGTCGTCGCGCATGAATTTGACCGCGTTCAAAAACGCCGACGTGTGCGTGATGGCGCGGCTGATCGCGTCTGTGGAAGCGCCGCCCCGCGAAACAGGATCGGACGAAGCGTAAGCGATCAGCTTGTCGAGCAGTTTGCGGCGGCGCAACTCGGCGATCATCGCCTCCTTGCTCTCTTTTGTTTCGGAAAGGTCGGCGACGGCGACTTTCGCGCCGCTTTCGATATTCCGCGCAATCGCCTCAATCATCGCATCGCGATTGGCGTCCGGCGTCCGCGGCGTGTGAATGAACAGCAACGCGTCAACGCCGCGCGTGGCGTTAGGCGAATCGGATTGCGAAGGCTCGACGCCGTCAATGGCTCTGATCGTCGCGCCGGCTACCGCGCTCAGCGGCGGATTATGAATGACGGAGTTTCGCCCCTCGACGGAAGAAAAGACGGGGAAGATTTTCGGAGTGAATCCGAACCTGCGATTCAGCATGCGCGAGAGCAGGATTATCGTCGCCGCATCAAGGTCCGGTTCAATCGCAACTCTGCCGCTCAGCCTTCGCGCGGCGATCTCGTCGGGCAGTTTCGAGCGCGACGCGCCATCGCCCGAAATCAGCAAAAAATCCAGCGCCGACTCCGCGACCAGATTCAAAGCCGATTGAATCAATTGATCCGATGAACCGGCGGTAAAGGCGTAGACCGCAACTGCCGGACGCCGCGCGCGAATCCATCTGATGACATCCGGTTGTTGTGGCTGCCGCGAGCCGCCCGCAATCGCATCGAGCAAGATAATCACGCCGTCCGCTTCGGCGTAATCAACGCTCTTCGCCCACTCGATCAGCGCGTCAGCGCTGGTCATCACCCTCGCCGGAGGCGCGATCAGATCGTGATCAGCGACTCGCGCGAGCGTTCGCGGCTGTTGCAATGATGGCGGACGCTCGTCGCCAGTAATCAGAACAAATTTTCCGGCGAAGTAATCGCGCGCGGCCGGGCGCAGAACCGGGCGGCGCTGCGCAAGTGAGGGAGCATACTGCGCACGATCATAAATTGAGCATTTGAGAGTGGAAGCAAAAGAGGAAGCAAAAAGGGCAAAAAGGGCAAAAGAAGCAAAAAGGGAACGGGGAGTGGGGAGTGGGGAGTGGGGAGTGGGGGCAAGGAAATTGCTTTCCCATCCCCATTCCCCATTCCCCATTCCCCGTTCCCTTTTTGCTTCTTCTCCTTTGTTCAATTCAACAGTCGCCTCATCAGGACATCAGTTAAGCAGCCAGACAGAGGTTTTGAGGCATTTTCATTTACCATTTTCCATATGACGTTTGTCATTTGTCATTTCCGGAACTGCGCGCAGTTCCGGCAATGACAAATGACAAACGTCATATGGAAAATGGTAAATGAAGGACGATTACACCTCACAACTTTTGCGTTAGCGCTTAATCCGCTTCAGTTCCTGGGCCT
>Ga0187894_10002785_pt1 | contig 20526 bp, 17 predicted proteins | sample GBC1701081metaG_FD_136650 | JGI IMG/M metagenome (GOLD analysis project Ga0187894, IMG submission 136650) | White microbial mat communities from a lava cave in the Kipuka Kanohina Cave System on the Island of Hawaii, USA - GBC170108-1 metaG ...
CACTGCGGACAGAGTGAGTCGGTCGTTCGCGGAAAGCCGAGCGTCGGCTTTGTCTTCTGCCACGATTTCAGAATTGGCTTGTCGGCCCACTTCGGAGTGAATGACGGATTTGGTTTGAACTGGTTGACGCTTTTGATCGCGTTGAACGCTGCTGACGCAACGTAGGTCAGTCCTTTCTCAAAATGTTTTACGGGTCGCATTATTATGTTTCTCCAATGATGACTTAAATCGATTACGCTCAGGGATTTCAGCGCAAAAATACTGACTTAAGTTTTGCAATCACTGTGCCATCCGCCGAGAGCGCTTAATAGCACGATAAGTGTTGAAATAATAACAGTTATACAAATCGATCTTCTGCCAAACCGACATTTTACACGTGCTTTTTCGACACAAATCGTCAAATCTTTCCTGAAGTGCGCCTTATTGACACGATGAGCGTCACTGCGGCGGTAAAATTTGAGGCAATTTTTCAATTCGGCCGGTGTCGTAAACTATGCTCGCAAGATTTCATCTTAAGCGCTTCGTGCGCAATCTCAAATTCCTAAAGCGCCGCTATCAAGACAAACATTAATGCGCCAAGCCTAAACTGCTGAAAATATGCCTCTTAAAAAAAGTGCATAAAAATTTAAATTTGCGCTTTACAATGCTTAAAGTTCGTGTTATGGTTTTACCACTTTAAGGGAAATTGGGTTGAAATAATAGCTCTTGCGGTTTTTCCGAGAAGTGATTTCTATCAAATCAGGTTAATGGCTATCCGTTTTGGAACATCGGGTTGGCGGGCGATCATCGCCGATGATTTCACATTTGAAAATGTGCGGCTCGTCACCGAAGCGATCTGCGGATATTTGAAAACTAAAGAAATTGAAGAAAGCCAGACATTGATCGTCGGACACGATTCGCGGTTTATGGGCGAGACGTTCGCGAATGTCGCGGCTGAGATCGCGGCGGCGAAAGGTTTTAAAGTGCTTAAGTGCACGGAACCGACGCCGACGCCGACGATCAGCCACGCAATACGCTCGCAAAAAGCGGTTGGCGGAATGAACTTCACGGCATCGCACAATCCGCCTGAGTATCAGGGAATTAAGTTTTCGACCGCCGACGGCGCGCCGGCTTTGCCAGAAATTACAAAGCAGATCGAGCATCGCGTCGCCAACAAAATGTCGGGCCACGATGCGGCGGGCGGCTCGATAGAAGATTTTGATCCGCGTCCGGCTTATCTGGACGATTTGAAAACTAAAGTCCGCTTCGATGTGATCGCTGCCTCAAAAGGTCGTTACGCGTACGACGCGATCTATGGCACGGGTCGCGGTTATCTCGATAAGATTCTTCGAGATCACGATCTTGAAATCGAGACGATTCACGACTGGCGAGATGTTACATTTGGCGGTCAGCCGCCTGAACCGGGAGAGGAACACATTGGCGAATTGAAAAAGTTGGTCGCCGAAAAAGGTTTGACTCTTGGCCTTGCGACCGACGGTGACGGCGACAGATTTGGCGTTATCGATAGTAACGGTGAGTTTATTACGCCGAATAATCTGATCGCACTTTTGACAGATTACTTATGCGAAACACGCGGCGATCCGCGAGGAGTCGCACGCAGCGTAGCAACGTCACATCAGGTCGATCGCGTTGCAAATGCAAGAAGCATAAGGCTTTACGAAACGCCGGTCGGGTTTAAGTTTATCGGCGAATTGATAAATAACGACGAGATCATATTGGGCGGCGAGGAATCCGCCGGTCTCTCGATACGCGGGCATTACCCGGAGAAGGACGGCATCATCGCTTGTCTTCTCGCAGCCGAAGCGGTTGCTGCACGCGGGGCAAGTTTGACAGAACAGCTTGCCGAACTCTTTAAAAGAGACGGCAAACTCGAATCGGGCCGCATCGGCGTAAAGCTCACGACCGAAGTCGCAGCCAAGTTGAAAGAAAAACTGGCCGAAGAGCCGACCGAAATTTCAGGAAGGCGAATTGAAAAAATAAACCGAACCGACGGTGTTAAGTTTTTATTTGATAACAACGCTTGGATGTTAATGCGACCGTCAGGAACCGAACCGCTCGTGCGAATTTACGCAGAGAGCGAGAGCAAAAAAGATTTGGAGGAACTACTTGAGCAAGGCCGCAAATATTTACTGGGATAATGCCGAAACGGCGAGGCGACGAACCATTCGCCGCCGAAAAGCGAACGTCGTTGCGCAGCGGACGACGCCGTGGTGGTTGTCGTTTGTTATCTTAGTCTCGTTATTTGCGATGCTCCTCGTTTCGATAAATTTTCGTGCGTTCACCGAGATGCGAGAAGAGACATCTCAAAATGCACGCCTCTCTTCGCAGATCCAGAATCTTCAGGACGAGAATCTGGCATTGCAAGAAGAGATACATAGTCTGAAGACCAACCGTGAGGTGATTCAGCGTGAAGTGAAACGCCTCGGTCTCAGAGAATAAAAAGTTTTGGGCTCGGCGGATCGATAAACGCGGAGGAGTTGATCCGTCGGCCCATTGTCCAGCCAAATAAAAACCGCCTTTTGCCTTCTGCTCCGCGAGGCCTACAGCAATGCCTATCTGGTTAAACCGCGGCCTTGAGTCCAAAACTCAAGGCCGCACTTCTTTTTGCGCGATTGTTTTATAAAGTTTTAAATAATCTTGAGCGATATTCTCAGGTGAGAATTGCACGGCGAGATCGCGGTTGTTCGCGGACATCGCAGATCGAAGCGTGTCGTCATCGAGAAGGCGATTGATCTGCGCAGCGAGATCGCGCGGATCGCGTGGTTTGACCCAGAGGCAGTTGTCGGGCTCATTCATGTGATCGGCGGCGGCGCGAATGCGGGTTGTGATGATCGGCAAACCGGCGGCGAGCGACTTTAGCAGCACAAGCGGAAAGCCCTCGTCATGATAAGTTGGGAAAACAAAGATCGTACTGTTTGCATGAAAGGCTGCGGTTTCAGTTTCGGATATGTAGCCCGTAAAGCGAACTAGTTCGGCGAGGCCGAGTTGTTTGACGAGTTGTTCGGCTTCGTCGCGGATCGGACCATCGCCGAGGAAGAAGAGGACAAAGTCGCGCCCCGTTTGTTTTATCCCGCCGCATGCTGCGATCAGATCGAGCAAACCTTTTGCCGGAATGAAGCGCGCGCTGAACAGTAGAATCGGCGTAATCGCATCGATGTTGTGAAACGAGCGGAAATTCGGATCGTGTCTGAAATCTTCGGCCACGACAACATATTTTGCATCACTTAGCTTTTCAACGGGACAGCCGGCTGCAATAAAAAGCTCACGCTCTTCGTTCGACAACACGCCGATGTTAGCTGCCGTCTTAAAAACTTTTCGCTGCAAATAACGCCAGAATAAACTTTTCGTTTTAAGAAAGGCAGCGATCGAGCCGTGCATTTTCAGATAAACCGACGCGCCCGATTTGCGCAAAAAAAACATCGTAACCAAATCGCGAAGAACACATTTTTCATCGAACGAAGTATTGAGATGGATAACGTCGTATTTTTTCTCCATCGTGCGGTTACGCAAACGTCGTGCGGCGTCGAGCACACGTGAAACTCGCGTTAAAATATTTGTAGAAGTTCCGACGTCGCCATATACGTAAGTTTCCTCATCGACTTCGACGCCAGCGGCTCGCAGCTCTTCGACAAACGGCGGCTCGCAATAGATCGGGCCGCCGAGCGAGTTGATGCTTGGCATGCCTACGAGAATGCGAAGATTTTCGCCGCTAATCGACATAGCCGTTCGGATGATCGCGAAGCCAGCGCCACGCAGATTCGATTATTGCGTCGAGACTTCCTTTATGCGGTCGCCAACCGAGATCGCGCACGATTTTTTCGGAGCTCGCAGTCAAAATCGCAGGGTCACCGACGCGCCGACCGGCAAACTGTACCGGAATTTCGCAACCGGTGACGCGTCTTGCGGTTTCGACGACCTCGTTTACAGAATAGCCGCTGCCGGAACCGAGATTGTAGATCGCCGAGCCGGCCCCCAGAGCATTTAGGGCGAGAATGTGGGCCGCGGCTAAGTCCTGAACGTGTATATAATCGCGAATGCATGTGCCGTCGCGGGTCGGATAGTCGTTGCCGTAGATTTCGATTATATCTTCTTTGCCATTCGCGGCATGCAAAATGCGCGGTATCAGGTGCGTCTCGGGCCTATGCCATTCGCCATAATTTTTACTCGCACCGGCGACATTAAAATAGCGCAGAGCTACGAAGCGAAAATCGAATTTCCGATTGTATTCGTGCAGAGCTTTTTCGACCGCCAGCTTCGACTCGCCGTAGGGATTGATCGGGCGAGTCTCATCGTCTTCAGTCAAGACCGCCTTTTCAGGTTCGCCGTAAACCGCGGCGGTGGACGAGAAAACAACTTTCGCGACGCCGGTCTCAATCATAGCCTCAAATAACGCGACGCTCGACCGGTAGTTATTCTCGACGTATTTCTCCGGTGCCTTGACCGATTCCTCGACACGTGAAAACGCGGCAAGGTGCATCACCGCCTCGATCGAATGTTCTCGCAAAACACCAACGACGAGATCGCGATCGCCGATATTGCCTTCGACAAAAACGACGGCGGGCGACACAGCCGACCGATGTCCGGTCGAAAGATCGTCGCAGACAACGACGTTGTGACCGTAGGCGACCAACTCCTCCGTCAAAACGCTTCCGATGTAGCCGGCACCGCCGGTAACTAAAATCCGCATCGACGAAGATTCTAGCATCGCGTGATCAAATTCACGCAAAGACCGTCGATGAGTAATCTCTAAACTTATGTCAAGACGTGTGCCGTCGAGGGTTCACTGTTCATCACGAATCTCAGAAATTTCAAAATGGAGCTCCGCGACATTGCGTATTCTGGCTGAAATATTTCGATTATTTCCTGGACGAAAAATCAGGCGGCTTTGACGCGGCTTCGGCCTATTATTTTTGGGCAGAAAAACGGGAACGATCTTGGACGACAAAAAGCTGATCGAAGGTTACAAAGGCGCATTTTAATAACGCAATATGCCACTTTGTCTGACGTAACTTCTGGTAAATGCACTTCTTTTCACCTGGAAGACTTTGGTCGGAACGAGAAAGCGAGAGAACATTTTTCCAACATCAATAAAGGACGACGCTCCGCCTAAATTATTCCAAAACATTTTCCACGCTTCTCGCTTTTGCCCGCTGCGAATAAAATCAGCGACGCAACGAAACCTTATTCGCCGCAGAGCGTGCTCTAACGCGTCCCCATCCAAACCGATAACCTCGGCATTTTGTTTTATCGCAGTTTGCCATTCTTGCATCATCAACGGAAAATCCGAACTCGTGTTATAGGAGTGAATGCGCCACGCCGAAAGTATTCTGTCGTCGAGAGCAAATTCGCCAAGCGCGCTCAGACGCAGATAAAGATCATAGTCCTCGAGAATCGAGGCCGTATTCCACGCGCACTTTTCCAAAGCATTTCGTCGATATACGACACTCGCACTAGCTGGAATTATAGGATAGAGGAGCATCGAGAGCGCGTCTCCGTCGGCATACTCGGCCCAGTTTTGCGTCGAGTCGGTGATCGCATCATCCTTGTCGATCAGATACGAATAGCCGTATGCCAAAACCGCATCGGGGCGTTTCTCGAGAAGTGAGACGCGACTTTCCAAAAATTCCGGAAGCCAAATGTCGTCAGAGCCGATGTAAGCAAAATAGTCTCCTTCGCTAGCCGCAAAACCCTGATTCAATGTCGCACACAAACCTTGGTTCGATCGAACAATAAGCTCGGACGGAAAGGTGCATTCCTTCAAAACTCGCTCGATGATCTCCGGCGAGTTATCCGTCGAACCGTCGTCGATCACGAGCAATTTTGAGGGCTTTAGACTTTGCCCGATCACCGATCGTAGACATCGCTCGATAAACGGTGCGTGATTGTGAGACGGAACGACAACGAAGACAGACGGTTTTTTATGTGACGAAGCGACCATATTCGCGCGTATCTCTAGTTTATTGATATGTTAACTCCTCGTATAGTTTGCGAAGATTCTTTAGATGAACATCGATGCCGAATCGACGAGGCGTAAGGGTGCGGGCGCGCTGCCCGAGTTCGCGCAGCCTTTCGCGATTGCCAAGCAGTCCAATCAACTTCGCAGCTAAACTTTCAGCATCTCCGGTGTTGAATGATTCCGCAACCGGCCCTTCCTGAGTCGCAAAGCCGGCGACCTCGAGCAGCGGCGGGATATCCGACACGAGCATCGGAACCCCAAGCATCAAAGCCTCAACTGCCGCCACCGGCAATCCTTCCTGCACGGATGAAAAGACAAACAGATCAAGTTCGCGCAACAAATCGGGAACGTCGGAGCGCTTACCGACAAAATGAACTCGATCCGCAATTCCGGCATCTCGGCAGAACCGCAAACAACGATCGAAATATTCGCGCGATCCGTCATGAACGGCACCTACAAAAACAAAATGGCAATCGGCCACATCGCGCATTACCATGGGAAGAGCCTTGCAAACTGTCAATTGATCTTTGCGCGTATCGGGATAAAAATTACCGACCATTCCGATGAGCGTATCGGTTTTCGCGATTCCAAGTTCCTCACGAAGGCTTGTCGTTCCAGGCGCTCGTGTCGGTTTTAAGCGTTCGAAGTCGACGCCGTTGTGCAAAACTCGAAACCTGTCATCCGGCTCGATATCTTCATCGGTTCGAAACCACTCTTGCACCGATTCGCTGACAGAATAAATTGCATCCATTCTCGGCACGATCAGTTTGGTCGCAATCCGGTTCTTTGTATCAAGGATGAAGTTATGCAAACTCATCACACATTTTGCAGTCGTCCCTCGTGTGGCGAGATAAATGTGTATTGCCTCGACTGCCTGTTGTGCATGGGCGACTTTGATCGAGCGACTGACGATTGTCTGGCGCAGCTTTTTAACAACTATCGGATCGACTGGAAGCCGCCGCCTGAGCCAAACCTGATCGATATCGACGGCAGCAAACTCACCGGCAAGATCGCCGTCTCCCATCGCCGCAAATGTGAGGTCGAGTCCCGCGACCCGCGCATTGCGACATACGTCGAGAGTTAACATTTCGGCTCCGCCGCGATTGAGCGAGTCTAAAATCTGAAGTGCTCTTGTCATTAACCCGCAATAGAGAAGGCAGCCACGAATGCCCGAATGTACTTCAAATTATTACAAAACATTCGTGCATTCGTGGCTATCCTTCTAAATATTCTGTTTAGGCGCATATTGTTCCAGTTGGGTCGCCCTTTGTCGTCAGTAAATCTGGGATTAAATTACTAGCTAGATATTCGAGTTGGTGCCGATCGTTAAGAGCTCTCATCTAATCTCTCAAGATTTGATCAAGCGAAAAACGCTCAGCATTCCTTCTATGAATGAATTTACGTCTCCATTGCAACGCAGCCGGCGGGACTAACAGTCGCGCACCCAATCGGGCAATTTTTTTTAAAGGCTCACCCCGAATATTGCTGACAAAAAGTTTTGCCGCCGTTGCTCGATGTCCTCTATCGGTAAGTAACTCCGCAAAGACAAAGCGTGTGTGCTTATGAATAACCGCAAGTTCGTCGGCGTCCCAACCTGCCATTTTCGCGACGCGAGTTTGAGATGCGAGCACTTCGTCAAGCATTACTGTCAAATCGGAGCTCGTGTTGTAACCATGCATTCTCCAGGCAGAGAGAGCGCGCGGGTCGAAGGCAAATTCGCCGTCATGTGCAAGCTGTAAATAAAGCTCGTAATCTTCGAGTTTGGATTGTTCATTCCAGGGGCGCCTATCGAGGGCCGAACGACGATAAACCACGCTGGAGCATATTGGGACACCTCTGAAACGGAGCAACATCGGCAGTGTGTCACCGGTTTGATATGCGACTTCTTTCCAGTCGGATGTACTATCTATGACATTATCGTTCTCGTCGAGCAGATAGGCATGGCCGTAGGCCAGCACCGCGTTTGGGCTCGCCCGTAACAATTCGACACGCTCCTTTAAAAAACGCGGAAACCAAATATCGTCCGAGCCGAGGTATGCAAAAAATTCCGTCTCGGCATGCTCGATCGCTTGATTGAGCGTCGCGCACAGCCCGCGATTTTCGCGCGAGATAAATTCGGACGGGAAAGGACAATCTTTCAAAACTCGCTCGATCACGCTCTTCGAGTCATCTGTCGAGCCGTCGTCGATCACAAGCAACTGTTTCGGAGCGAGTGTTTGTTCGAATATCGATCTCAAACATCGCTCGACAAACGGGCCGTGATTGTAGCATGGAACAAAAACAGAAACAGGTGACTCAGACTCGCTAATGCTATTTTTTTCGACAGCACACATTTATGAAAGTATCTGCAAAATCGCGAGCATAAGCAAAGAAGCAATCTATTAGAGGGTAAACCGACAAGTCACTTTTGCGCGGCACTAACAAGATAATCGACAAACGGCTTTGCCGTCTTGTCAAAGCTGTAATGTTCGGCGGCCTTTAGACAATTTTCTGAATACCGATCGAAGTCGCTTTCGATCTTGTCGATCGAGCATTTTATGCTCTCGGGTTTTAGATCTTTTATCAGAACGCCGCAATCAAATTCTGTAATTGGCTTTGCACCTATAGTATCTAACGCAACTACCGGAACGCCTGCGGCGAAGTATTTGAACATCTTGCCTGACGGTGCAGAATAGTAATTAAAATTATCGATCCAGTCGACGCCGAAATTGTAAAAAGAAAAACCAATCCTAAAATTACGGAGATAATCGACGACCTCTTTCTCATCCAGATAATCATCGTCGATGACCAGCCGTCCACTACAAAGCAATTCGCCATACTCGCGTAGAACGCGCTTTCTGTCGGTGGGCAAGAGCGCCCCACGCACATGTAAACTGAATTCCGAAAATTGTTTTATAAACTCGAGGCAATGGTAAAAGCCGAAAGGATTCCACGCAGTTCCGCAGTAAACCAAATCTCTCCGTTCCTGACCGCTTATCGCCGGCGAATAGATCGGTGCGTTTTGAATGTAGAAAGTCTTGAATGTTTTATCGCCGAACAAATACTCGTATCGCATTTCTGTTTGAATAACGACTGAGTTGATGTTTTCGAAATTGCACGAGTTGTAAAAAGGATCGTTAGGAATTATCTCCAGCGAAACAAAGTCTGCTCTTTTATCGAGTATCTGCGCGAAAAATAAGTTCTTGAAATCGACCGCAATAATCATGTCAGGCCGTTCCGCAGCGAGATATTTTTTTAAAAACTTGAATTCGTAAAAAGCGTCGTAAGGGGCTTTGATCTCAGCAAATAGCTTTGCATCCTTGTCGAAGATCGAAGTGATCTGGAAGGTCTTTTTTTTCAGCTCCTGTCCGACTCTGCTGACCGGCAAATTTATGTAAACAACGTTTCTGTCCGCAAGCGGTTGTCGGTCAAATGACGCAGGGCTTTTAGCGACGATAGTCACGTCGAAATGTTCCGACAATAAATCATACAAACCGATCACGGTCGGCGAGTAGGAAAGATGTGCGCCGCTAAAAAGTATCGTTATCTTTTTCATCCGTGAAGCGATTTGACGATCGATCGAAAAGCTTTGTCGAGTTCGTCGATGCATTGGTTTCGTTCGAGATTTACGACGGCGAGCTCCCTTATCACATTGTCTTTTTCTTCGACGGGAATCTTTTCAAAATCGTAAACAGTTTCCTGCACGTGCCAGAGTTTGCAATTCACCTCGGCCAGCATCGCAAAAATTTCGCCGAGGCTGCCGCTAATTTTCGCCGTCTCGTTTCCCTCTTTTTTATAAACCTTGTTCGCGGCAAATGTAAGTTTCTCGACCGGGATTTTTCCGCTGACCGCATCGGTTATGAATTCGTCGATCTCGCTCTGTAGTTGTTTCTCTTGATGAGCTAAACTCTCCAGCCGATCTTTATCGTCGGTGTGCCATTGCTTTAGTTTTACGGTCGTGAGTTTGTCACCGAGCGTGCCGAGCGTTTCTGCCATAAAAAATTATTAGAGTACTTTGAAAACCCTTAAAGAATAGATTTTAATTCGAAATAAATAATAGGTGACAGATTCTAGATGATAGATCTATCAGTTATCATCTATTATCTCTAATCTATTCCGAATAAATTGCTATCGATACCGTTAGGTTTATCAAAGAACTCTATTATTCCTCCATCATTATTTTTGCCAAGCCTTTAATATCGACTTTCGGTTGCCAACCGAGCGATTTAATAAGTTTTGGATTTGAAACTAAAATTTTGTATTCGGGCGTGAAATCTTTTTTTTTAACGACATGATCGCGCCAATTTTTATTGACGCTTATAAAGCAAAGTTCCAGCCATTCTTCTATACTGTGAGCTTCGCTGCTGCCGATAACCGCCTCGAAAACCTCATCCTGATTCACCAGTGTCCAAACTGCCTCGACGGTATCGCCGGCATAGTTAAACTCTTTTTCTACAGTAACATCGCCGATCTCAATTCGCTCATCGATACCTTTTGAAATGTTCTTTGCGACCGTCGCGATCTTTTGATTTAAGTGGTTGAGCGGCCGTCGCGGACTGTCGTGATTAAAAAAATAACCGACGTAAACCTTCAGACCCAACGAGCGAAAATATCTGCCTGCGTAAACGGATTGAATGCGGCTGACAGCATACGGACTGAGCGGTGCAAATGGCGTGCTCTCGTCGATCGGCGTATTGTTATTTTCAAACTGCATTGCGCTGCCCGACAAAAAAACTTTAGTGTGGCGACTGTGACGATTTACCGCCTCGAGAATATTTATAGTGCCCGTCGAGATCGCAGCGTGATTATCGAACAACGCTTCGTGACGCGTTGTAGAATTTGCTGCGAGATGAAAAACGAAATCTGGCTGATGCGTTTTAGTCAGGTTCTCGACAAAATTCCAATCCGCAACATCACCAACAGTTCCGTCGGAACGCAGGCTGCTAGCCTGCGTGTCTTCGCTCCGGAGAAACGCAGGCTGGCAGCCTGCGTTCCGACGATCGTCAACCGAACGCGACACGCAAACCGTCTCAACATTTTTGTGTTTTAAAAGCTGGTGCAAATAAAAGCCGTCTTGCCCGCTCGCGCCAAAAATTATTGCCTTCATCTCTTTACGATCTCGATCTCGGGCAGCGGAAAGATCATTCCCGTTCCATTGTCAAGCATCTCTTTTTCACGTTCGATAAATTCCGCTTTAAAATGCCACGGCAGCACGAGGTAATAATCGGGCGACATCGCTCGGGAATCTGTCTCGCTGATGATCGGTATATTTGTGCCGAGCGTTTTGGCCCCGTATTTATCGGGGTTTCGCTCGGCAGCGTAATCGATGATCGTGTTATTGATGTCGCAAAATTGCAGAATTGTATTGCCCTTTGTTGAGGCGCCGTAAATGTGTATGCGTTTGCCATCGGCCTTGAGGCCGGTGAGCAGGTCGCGCAATTTTTTCTTTTCGTCGTCGATGCGCGCTTGAAATTCAAGATACGGTTTGTCGGTGTCGAGTTCGAGAGCGAGTTCGCTCTGTCTCACGTCGTCGATAAACTCTTGGCTCTCGGCGCTCGAATATTTATCGTTACCGTCGTGCGTCGCGTAACAGCGTATGCTGCCGCCATTGATCTCGTTAAACTCGATCTGAAAAACTTGCAAACTAGCGCGTTGTAAAATTTTTTCAATGACGGTGAGACTATAGTATTCGAGATGTTCGTGACAGATCGTGTCGTAGGAATTTAATCGCAGCATCTCAGGCATATACGACATTTCAAAAATCCAAATTCCGTCGGGCGAGAGAAACTCTTTTATGCTGCGGCAAAATGCGACCGGGTCTTCGAGATCGTAGAACATCGCTATCGAAGTGATAATGTCGAGCTTGACGCTTCCGATCGCAGAATCGAGTTGCGACGAAGGAAAGATATCCTGAATCACCTGCAGATTTTCGCCTGTCACTTCTTGCGCGACATCTGAAGGATCGACGCCGAACTTTTTGAATCCAGCCGGATAATTTTTTAGCAAAGTTCCGTCATTGCAGCCAATGTCGAGAACCGTCGCATGCGACTTCGACCATATTTTCATTGCCTTTTTCGCGATGCCTTTCAAATGCTGCCGCATCGTGTTGTTCGTCCCCGAACGATACCAATACGCCGCGTACAAAACATCAGGCGGCACACTGTGCTTCATCTGCAGCAGGCCGCAACCATCTGCACAACGCACAAGCTGACACGGAATCTTCTCCATCGGCGGCATCTCTTTTCCTTCTTTAACAAATGAACCTTGCAAATGCTGTTCGCCAAGATCGACAACTGTTTTTAGCGAGTCCGAACCGCACACGCGACAGGTTTTTCGGTGGATAAGATGCATGATCTTAGCAAGGACATCATTGTATCAATGCTCGCGAATTTGTTCTAAAGGCGGCGTGATTTTCGTTTCAATTCTTCCGCAATACGATCGTCCCAAAAGTGTAATCAAAACCAATATAATGAAAGTCCGGGTTTGGACAGTCCCACTGAGGTTCATCGACTAAAGAACAATCAATTGCGTAGGTCAACAATCTTTCTTTGATATCCTTTTGCGTATAAAAGCGGAAATCGACCTCTGGTTTTGGATCGCCGGGCTTATATGTGTCGCAGTAGTCACAAGTCAACACTGCGATGCCTTTTGGCTTTAACATCTCGCATATGTGTGTCAAGAACTCACCGTCATCCTCAACGTGTTCTATTACCGAGGTCGAAAAAACCAGGTCATACGATCCCTTGACGGTTGTTGGTTTAGTTAAAAAAGTTTTTAGGTCATAGTTCAGCACCGGATCAACTTCTTCGATGTTATAGCCGAGAAGTTTTAGAAATTCGGACGCCGTATCTTCAAAACTGCCGACACAAAGGATCTTCGGATCCTCGATGTTCGAGACCATCTTATAAACAGTATCCAAAACAAATGCCTGTTGCACATTGGCATCGGGAATCTTTCGTTGCATCAACTCCGTTAGATGAGCGAACATTTGCGAAAGTGTAATTTGAAACAATTTCCTGGCCTTATCATCCAGAATGTTGTTCAGCGACCAGTCATCCGGCAGGACCGCGGGCGTGTAAATCAAATTTGATGAATCCACATTAACATGCTTCATCTTGTCGATCGTGGAGTCGGATATCCAGGAATGCGGCTCATTTTGAACGATGCCTAATCGTCTTTTGATACGTTGTTTGGCTTTGAGAATTTTTTCATTCAGGTGAGTTGTAATCTTTGGAATGCTCGCGCGTGAGAGAACATCGTCAACAATTCGCTGATAATCCCAGCACAATGTTTTTTCCGACCATTCGCGATAATATTTTTCAAGTGGAGCAGTGCCGTTATTAATGATCGTTTTGAGCTCACTTTCGGGCACACAAATATTAGGTACGGCATCAAGAATGTGTCGAAACATCGAATTACGTGAAATCCCGATAGGCCGCTTTGCAGCCAATGCTAGATCGATAGCGCTCGAGATCCCTCGTTGAATCCCTTGTTGCTCGTATAAAAAAACATTAATCGAATTCTGCGCGAGAAAATCCAAAAGTTGATCCGGCTCTAGGTATTCGTGCGATATTTGCAGATCAATTTTTGGCTTAACAATTAGTTTTCGACAATCTGCCGCGATGCGTTTTGCGTTTTCTCCATCATGGTCTCCAAAGGTTGCAAACGGTATATTAAAGCGGACGATTGCTTCGTCAAATTCTTTTTGAACAGTTTTGATAATGTTCTCAAACCCTTTGCCCGGCGTACCAAATCCAAAGCTGCCGATGGTCGGAATTGACGGAATTTGATACATATTTTCATACGTAGAGATCGGTCTGCCCGCTTTGAAAACGATCGGATTTTTTAGCAATAGAGTTGGGTCGTGTGCAATGTGAAAATTGAAGAGGCTATTGTCAGCCCTGTCCGCCACCGTTTGGGTAACTTCATGAATAATGCCGATCTGCGGTAGCTTTATCTTTCGAGTTACCGACGGTGTCAGCCAGACAATCGTCGCAGGATGATAATTGTAAATGATCGCGTCAGGAGCATGACGAATTACTGTTTGATGCAGTTCGCCCGCTGAGCTGCATTCCTGATAAATAAATCCGAGCGCCGACTTTTCGAGAGCGTGTCCGATGTTTCGCCCAAACTCATAAACGCCGCACTGAGATTCTTTGTGATTTACAAAAAGCACTTTGCTCATTTTGGCGTTATTAAATAGTTGATCTGGTTGATAAATTCAGCACATTTGTAATCGAATCACATAAAACGCGTCAATCAATCGATTTTCGAGACCTTCCATTCGCATGGAGAAAAAACAACCCCGTAGTCAAGTCCTTCGCTTTGTGCATATTTTGAACCGGCGTCGAAGACTGTGAAGAAAACCGCGTCCTCTACAAGCTCGATGATATTTTGATGTGGCACAAACAGAGCGAAGGTCACTGAGTAACTGTTCGGTCGCAGCATCGCAGCGGGTATCTTGAATTCCACGTTAAAAGCGCCGGCGCTATCTCGCAAGGCGGTGAGCTCGGCGTCCGCCGTGAAGACGGTTACGCCGCGGGCGGTTCTGACGACCATTCGCAATTCGGCGCCGCGCACCATTTTGTCTGCGACACAATCGAACGACAAATTTATTCCTTCGTCGTGACCGAAGCGATCCTGCTCGACCGCTTTTTCGTTCGTTACCAAAACTCGCTGCACATAAATATCGAGCGAGGTTTTCGCCTGTTCTGCTATGTATGAGCTGGCGTCTGCGCGTTCGTGGCTGATGTAATGCTCGATGACCGCCGACGTTTCGCCTTGCATGACGAGACGTCCTTTGTCGAGCAGGATCGTTTGCGGACAAAGCTGCGCGATCGTGCCGAGTTGATGGCTGACAAAGATCACGGTGCGGCCCGATTTTCCGACCTCGTCCATTTTGCCGAGACACTTTTTTTGAAACTCCATGTCGCCGACGGCGAGCACTTCGTCAACGATCAAAATTTCAGGTTCGAGATGAGCCGCAACCGCAAACGCAAGTCGAACATGCATTCCACTCGAATAATGTTTTACGGGCGTGTCAATGAACTTTTCAATTTCTGCGAACGCAACGATCTCGGCAAATTTCTTTTTGATCTCGCCGTGTTTCATGCCGAGAATCGCGCCGTTGAGAAAGATGTTTTCTCTGCCCGTCAATTCGGGATGAAAGCCCGTGCCGACTTCGAGCAGACTTCCGACTCGCCCAAAAAGTTCTGCCCGACCGGTTGTCGGTTTTGTTATGCGAGAAAGAATTTTTAGCATCGTCGATTTACCCGCTCCGTTGCGTCCGATGATGCCGACAACTTCGCCCGCATCTATTTCAAAACTAATATCTTTCAGCGCCCAGATCTTATTCTGCTCATCACCGTTTTTTCTGCTGAAGACGTTGAAGGGGTTTCGCGCATTTTTTATCAGTGCTTCACGAAAGGTCGAGTATGGCGTTTTGTCAGCACCTATCGTGTATTGCTTGCTTAAATTTTCTACGCGGATTATCGGTTTCATCTGAACGAAGTTAAATCACGTCGGCAAAACTGCTCTCCATGCGGCGAAAAGTATAAGCTGCATAGAATAAAATTGCGATAGTCAAAAATGTCGAGATCGCCAGAGCCGTCCAATCAAAAGGTCGTCCGAACACGGCTGAACGATACGCTTCGATCTGTCCTGCGAGTGGGTTTAGAGAAAAAACAAAGCGGTATTTTTCAGGCACGATGCTGATCGGATAAATGATCGGCGTGGCAAACATCAGTAGTTGGATCATAAACGGCAAAGCGTAGCGCACGTCACGATATTTAACATTAAGCGCGGACATCCACATCCCTAAACCGATTGCCAACATCGCCGTCAGCAAAACCAAAAAGGGGATCATCAGCAAGTTCAGCGAAAAACCAACGCCGTAATAAACCATCATCACGATCAGCAGACAAAACGCAATTACAAAATCCAAAAGTCCCGAACCGATGGAAGCGATCGGAATAATAATTCGCGGGAAATATACTTTTGTGATCAGGCTTGAACTCCCGACAAGACTGTTCCCGCTGTTTGTTACCGAGTTCGAGAAAAACGTCCAGGGCAAAAGAGCAACGTATGCAAAGATCGGATACGGAAGCCCGTCCGATGGAACTTTGATAAACCAGCCGAAAAAGAGCGCGAAGATCAGCATCGTGAAAAGCGGTTGAATTATTGCCCAAGCCGCTCCCAAAACCGTCTGTTTATATCGAACCTTTATGTCACGCGCCGTCAGCAGGTAGAGCAGATCGCGATAATGCGCGAGCTCGCGCAGATTCAGACCAGCCCACCCACTGTCGGGTTCGATTACAACAAGCGGCTTGTCCGGCAGCTCTGACGTTCGTGACACTTTCTCCATATCTTGCTCAGTTCAAAGTATATAGCTTTCAGACAAAACAAAAAGTCTATCCGTCGGATAGTAAAGCGTCAAATTAACCCCGATTACGCAATGAGAATTATTTTGGCTAACCTCCGAACAAACTGAGAGGCGAAAACTGAAAACTGAAAACCGAAAAAAATAATTCCGTTCGTTTTCAGATTTAACCCGGATTAAGTGTTAGAAGATTGAGCCACGAATGCACGAATAATTCTGACGTAATAAAGTTTATTCTTTCGCTTTTTACTTAATTTGTATTTGGAAAATTCGTGCATTCGTGGCTATTTTTTTCTAATGCTTAATCCGGTTAAAAACAGCCGACAGCTAATAACAGCTTTAAGCTGCTTTCTATCACCCAAACGGCGCAAGCAAAGAATATGATGCTGTCAACTTTGTTTTGATTTATGGGCGGACTTAAATTAAATTCCAAGATGTATGAATTCCGTTTCTGATATCGCAATGATGGAGTCGCTTTGTTGTCCGAATTGCAAAGGCAATTTGACTCTATCCGAGGAGTTGAAATGTGACGGATGTTCAAATGTTTTTCCCATTGCGGGCGGCATTCCGATTCTCATTAATGAGTCAAACAGCGTTTTTAACATTGAAGATTTCATTCAATCACGCGATACGACATACAAAACGAACAAGCCTTTGTGGAAGAGGGCGCTCAAAAACTTAGTCCCGTCAATTAGCTTGAATGTTAAAGCAAAGAATAATTTTAAAAAGTTCTTTGCCGACATCTGCGATGAAAACACACAGCCTTGCGTGTTGGTAATTGGCGGCGCGTTTGCGGGCGAAGGTTTTGACGAAAAGTTATTGACCGATGAAGTAAAAATTATCGAGACAGACGTTGCTTTTGGTGAACGCACGCAGGTGATTTGTGACGCCCACGATTTGCCTTTTAAAAATGAAACCTTTGACGGAGTGATCGCGCAGGCCGTTTTAGAGCATGTGCTTGATCCGATTCGCTGCGTGGAAGAAATTCACCGCGTCTTAAAAAAAGACGGAACGGTTTATGCCGAGACACCCTTCATGCAGCAGGTCCACGCGGGGCGTTTCGATTTCACGCGCTTCACTCACTTAGGTCATCGCCGTTTGTTTAGAAAATTTTCTGAGATAGAAAACGGGGCGGTTTGCGGGACGGGAACGGCTCTCGCCTGGTCTTACTGTTATTTTCTGCAAAGTTTTTTCAAATCAAAATTGATGTATCAGGCGGCTTTTGTATTCGCCTCGTTCACTTCGTTTTGGTTGAAGTATTTCGATTACTTTTTAATTGATACGCCCGGCACGTTAGACGCCGCATCGGGATATTATTTTTGGGGAAGAAAGTCCGAAGCGGTTTATGACGACCGAGATTTGATCGAAAGCTACAAAGGTCTGATCAAATAAAGAGGCGAAACACGCCGCGCTGAGTTATCGGTTCGCTTGCTTAAGTCTGCGAACTGCCCGGACCACGAACATCGGTATCGCCATTCGCAGAATGAATCTTACTAATTCAAGTGTCGAATTTGCACCGCGCCAACTCGATCTGGCGAGGCGTGCCGCTTCAATCTTGCCGCCATGCCGTAGCAGGTCGCGCGCGAACCGGAATTTTGTCTTTGCCTGGAGCGTGGCTAATTCATCGGAATTCAGTCCGAGGGCTGTCACGTTTCGGCTCTGGGCATCGAGCACTTCGCGAAGCATCATCTGCTGATCCTTGCTTGTGTTATATCCGTGGTCGCGCCAAACGGCCAATATCTGAGGATCAAAGGCAAAATCTCCACGATCGATCAGCTTTATATACATTTCGTAATCTTCGAGCCGCGAGTTTTCGTTCCACTGCACGTTTTTGAGCGCCGAACGCCTGTAAAAAACCGTCGAACTGATCGGCGCCATTGCGTTAAGCAGCAGCCCTCGAGCATTACCGTCAGGAAATGCTGAACGTGTCTCCTTCATATCCGCTGTTGAATGCATGATCCGATCCCGCTCATCAACAAAATACGCGTGGCCGTATCCGAGCACGGCATTTTCGCGCTTTTCGAGCATGGCGAATCGACGTTCCAAAAATTCAGGAAACCAAAAATCGTCGGCACCGAGATAAGCAAAATATTTGCCGCTGCTAAGTGAAAAAGCCTGATTGAGGGTTGCACACAAGCCGCGATTTTCCCGAACGATCAACTCTGAATCGAAAGGGCACGTCTTTAAAACGCTTGCTATCATCTCCGCCGATCCATCGGTCGAGCCGTCGTCGATCACAAGCAGCGTTCTCGGCGCGAGCGTCTGGGCAAAGATCGAGCGCAGACATCGCTCGACAAACGGGGCGTGATTGTAACAAGGAACTAAGACGGAAATCGGCGAGGCAGAACCGTCTTTCTCCATTTTTTTCGCAGCAGCCATCTATAAAATTATCTTCAAAATAATTCGGACGAGCAAGGCGTGTTTAGTTTTCGCGAGGAGCGCGGCTGATGGCTAAGCTCAAACCCATGAGCAGATAAAAGATCATCACGACCTCAGAATCGCCCCAGTTGTTATGCACGAGGCCGCTCGCGAGAAACCCGATCGAGCCGCCGAATGCACCGAGCACAAGGCCGAGTTCGAACCACGCGAAATTGTTGCGACGGATCGTTCGCCACAGCATTCGCAGGTAAAAAAACATCCACGCGATCCACGCTACCAGTGTAGGAATGCCGCGTTCAAAAGCGATCTGTAGCGGCGTCGAATGCATGTGTCCCATCGGCAAATTACCGTTATCGAACATCTGCCAATCGCGCCAATGTGTTTTGATCGAATCCATGCCGACACCGACGGCGAGATGTCGCGGACTCGACACGAGAACATCGACCGCCTCGCGCCAAACGGTCATTCGCCACGTAGTCGAGCCGTCTTTCGTGTCGATAAACGCCACGTTGCGCTTTTGCTGTAAGTAAAAAACACTGCCGATGACGAGTGGAATCGCGAGCGCCGCGCAGATCAGTACCGTCCGTTTACTTGCACCGACCAGCACGATGATCGCAGCCGACAACGCAAACCCCGCCCACGACGCGCGCGTGACCGTGAGAAATAACGCCGCGCAAAAAGCTGCGACTGCGGCGGCGAGAACGATGCGTTTGCGCGTAAACAAACTTCCCGGCACGACGATGAGCAAAGCAAACGCGACCGACATTATCAGCTGTATCGCCTCGGCGTAAGTCGTGTAATGGCCAAAGAATCCCGCCGCCCGCGTATCGCGCCCTCGCGACCATTCCGCGATGCCAAAACTACTCGGATTACGATACCATCCGGTATCAGTCGGGACTTTATAGTTAAGTATTAGCTCATGGCGGTACACAGTAAGTGGAATCTCACCATCAGACCCATATTCTGCAAAAATACTGCCAAGGTCGTTCAACGTCGTGACTTGTGTACCTCTGGCGGTCAGGACCGTGTCGCCTTCCTCGACGCCCGCGGTTCGCAGCGGACTGTCGGCGGCGAGCTGCGTGACTTTCAGGTTTTTGCCTATCGCAAAATTACCTAAAACATACGCGACCGAGATCAAACCTGAAAAAATCAGGATCGCGGTCAGCCATCTTGCGGTTTTGATCTCGCGAATATTCGCCGACACGAGATAGACGATCGTCACGAGCGAAACGCTGACGAGCTTTCGCATCGAAACTTCGGGTTCGTAGGAGAAGATCGCCGAGAGAATCGTCAGACCGAGAAACGAAATCACAGCGAGATCGAATCCGCTCGTCGAAAACTTCGGCCGCACAAAAACGGCGCGCACGATCCAAAAGAACAACGCGAACGCCCACGCGATCTGCGTTCCGGCAATCGACAACGGCGCCGCGAACGCGAGCAAAAACAACGACGCCGTGATCGCACGATCGAGAATTAGCGAAATTTTATTTGAGTCCGGCACTTGTAGGCTTAATTGAACTGCTTCTCAGAATATCGCAGTTGTGCACGTTGCAGAAGCCCGCACGGACAGATGACTCAGTAAGAATCAAAACGATCTACGTCGCTGCCACGACCCGCGCACAGCTTGACGTGAGAAGTAATCCGCCGTCGGCTTTTAGAAACTCGCTCCTGCACTGTATTTACTGTCTTTTAGCGAACTTTGCAAAAAACTTTTTGACTTTCAAATTCAGAGGCGTAAGCTGAAAGGCAGTTCACAAAATTTGGTCAGAAAAAGGAGTGCTCCGATGTTCCTGAATGTCTCAACTGGCGGCGATCTTAAGCGGATGGTCGTGCG
>Ga0187894_10002786_pt1 | contig 20519 bp, 19 predicted proteins | sample GBC1701081metaG_FD_136650 | JGI IMG/M metagenome (GOLD analysis project Ga0187894, IMG submission 136650) | White microbial mat communities from a lava cave in the Kipuka Kanohina Cave System on the Island of Hawaii, USA - GBC170108-1 metaG ...
CGTCGGCGACGATCTCTTACGTCTCGTGTTCATTTCCTGTCACCCCATCCTCTCGACCGAAGCGCGCGTGGCGCTCACGCTGCGCCTGCTCGGCGGCTTGACCACGGACGAGATCGCACGGGCGTTCCTCGTCTCCGAGCCGACGATTGCGCAGCGCATCGTGCGCGCGAAACGGACGCTCTCGAAGGAAAACGTCCGCTTTGACGTGCCGCGCGGCCCCGAGATGGCGGCGCGTCTGTCGTCCGTCCTCGAAGTGATCTATCTGATCTTCAACGAAGGCTACACGGCGACGGCGGGCGACGACTGGATGCGGCCGGCGCTGTGCGAAGATGCGCTGCGGTTGGGACGGATTGTGGCGGAACTGATGCCGGACGAATCCGAGGCGCACGGGCTGGTGGCGATGATGGAGATTCAGGCATCGCGCCTGCGGGCGCGCGTCGGACCGGCGGGCGAGCCGATCCTGCTGCTCGATCAGAATCGCGCGTTGTGGGATCAGCTCCTCATCGGACGCGGGCTCGCGGCGCTCGAACGCGTCGACACGATCGGAGGCGCGCGCGGGCCCTACGCGCTGCAAGCGTCGATTGCCGCCTGCCACGCCCGCGCGCGGACGGCGGATGAGACCGACTGGGTCCGCATCGCGACGCTGTACGGGGAGCTGGTGGCGGTGGTGCCGTCGCCGGTCGTGGAGCTGAATCGCGCCGTCGCCGTTGCGATGGCCGACGGTCCGCAAGCCGGCCTCGATCTCGTGGATGCGATCGCGTCCGAGCCGTCGCTGCAGAACTACCACCTGCTGCCCAGCGTCCGCGCGGACTTCCTCATCAAACTCGGACGTCTGGACGAAGCGAGGCCCGAGCTGGAACGTGCGGCGTCCCTCACACGCAACGCGCGCGAACGCGATCTGCTGCTGGAGCGCGCGCGCCAGATCGATGCGCAATCATGACGTGCGCGCCGGCGTGCGGCGTCACGAGGACGACAGCCGCGACGTGATGTCGGCCGGGATTTCCATCGCGCGGAACGGTTCGCCGTCGCGCTTGCTGACGCAGACGATCTTCAGCGTGCCGGTCGCGATCGACGTCTCGCCGCGCGTGATCGTGCAGGTGTAACGGATCGTGCGGCTGGTGATCGCGTCGATGCGGATGATGACGTCGAACTCTTCCTCGAACCGCAGCGGCGAATGGTACTCGAACGCGGCCGCGACGCGGGGCCAGCCGATGCCGTTCCCGGGCGCGATGCTGAGGCCGACGGATCGCCACAGCGCGTGCTCGGCTTCTTCCATGTAGCGGAAGAAGCAGCTGAAATGGACGATGCCCGCGGCGTCGGTTTCGTGGAACTGCACGCGGCGTGTCAACCGAACTTCGGTGGGCAACGATCGCTCCTTCACAAACGGGCCGGGCTGACGGGCTCCGGCGGCGAATCGGAATCCGGATCTGGAATCCGGCTGGCACTTCCGAACGGGCAATCTGGCTACGGACGCACGCCTTCGATGACGCAGACGCGGGAGGACGTCGGCACGCTGCGCGTCAGCCGCAGGCCGACCGCGTCGTACAGCGCGCGGAACTCCTCCTCCGATCGTTCGCGTCCACCGGCGCAGACCATCACATTGACGTCCGTCGAGACCGCGGCGCGGCTCGCGGCGGACGCGTCGATGCGGGCCGGATACAACGCTTCGAGGATCAGCACCTTCCCGCCCGGCGACAGCGCGTCACGACAGTGCCCCAGAATCGTCGTCGCGCGCTCGTCGTCCCAGTCCGTAATCACGTTGGACAACAGATACGCATCGGCGCCGCGCGGGACGGCGTCCAGGAAGCTGCCGCCTTCGACGCGGATGCGATCGCCGAGACCCTGATCCGCGAATTGCCTGGCCGCGCGCTCGGCCACGTGCGGCATGTCGAACAGGACGCCGCGCACCGTCTGATGCGCCGCGAGGATGCCGGCGAGCAGCGCGCCGTTGCCGCCGCCCACGTCGACGATCTCGCCGAACTGCGAGAAGTCGTACGCCGCGGCGACGGCGGTCGCGGTGTGCTGCGTGAGCGCCGCCATGCCGCGATCGAAGATGTCCGCGTCCTCGTGGTGCTCGGTCATGTGGCTGAACGGATCCGATCCGAACACGCGCGCGAACGCCGGCTTGCCGGTCTGCACGCACTGCAGCAGGCGCATCCACGCGAGCTGCGGACGGCCGCCCCACAGCAGCGCCGCCGCGCGCATCGAGTCGGTCGCGTCGGATCGCAGGCACGCGCCGACGGGCGTCAGATCGAAGCGTTCCTGTTCGTCTTCCGTCAGCACCCCCGCGCTGACCAGCAGCCGCAGCACGCGCCGCAGCGACGAGGCGTGCGTGCGCGTGGCGCCGGCCAGATCGGCGTAGTGACGCGGGCCGCCGGCCAGGTGATCGGCGATCCCGAGCTTCGCGGCGACGTGGACGGCGCACGAGACGTGATAGCCCGTGATCAATCCGAACAACGCCGCCTGCGGGGGCAGTTCGTGAGTGGCCATGACCGGTTGTGATGTCAGAGACTGCGTATTCTAGGCTCTTCGTCCGACCGCCACAAGAGTCTTTCGCTCACATTTAGTGCCGGCTGGCGATGAGGAACCGCGCGTCGCGGCCCGCGAAGATCGCGAGCTCCGGCTCCGGCACGCCGGCGTCGCGCGCGTACCCTTCCAGGTTCTCGCGCCGGACGTCGACGCGGTCGAATCCCGCCTCCTGTCCAAGCTGCCGCAGCCCGTCATCGTCGTAGAACCGCAGGCGCGACGCGATCGGCTCCGGACACGCGGGCGTGCCTTTCAGCTCGGGATCGCTGCCGAGCAGCACCAGCCGTCCGCCCGGACGCAGCACCCGGCGGATCTGCGCCAGCACCGTCACCGGCTCTGTCAGGAAGCCGAGCACGCCGTTCATGGTGGCGCACGTAAAGGTGTGATCCGCGAAGGGCAGCCGCTCGGCGTGCGCTTCCACCAGGTCCAGCCGGCCCTGGGCGACCGTGTCCTGATTCAGATCGCGGGCGACGCGCAGCATGTCCGGGCTGTGGTCCACGCCCGTCGCCTGACAGCCGGCGCGGAGCGCGTCCTTCAGGAACGCGCCGCCGCCGCAGCCGACGTCGAGCAGGCTATCGTCCGGCGTCAGCGCCAGTTCGCGCAGGATGACGCGGAAGCCCGGGTAGTGATAGAGCGGATCGCGATAGAACGCGCGCGAATCGCCGCCCGACGGCCGGCGGGCGCGGCGATCCGTGAACCAGTCGCCGAACGCCGCGGGCGCGGTGGCGCGCATCAGCGGCGCGGCAACGGCGCTGGCGAACCAGCCGGCGCGCTCGACGCCCTCACCCAGCATCGCGCCCCACCGGTCGTACTCCAGCGTGACGCGCGTGCCGTCCGGGACGTGTTCGAAGCGCAGATCCACGAGCGCGGTCTCGTCCGGCAGCGTGTGCCATTCGAGCGCCACGCGTCGGCCCGGCTGCCAGGTGACGATGCGTCCGACGCGGGTGGTGCCTTCGGTGACGGCGCCGTTCGGGCCGGCGTCGACGTGCAGGCCCTGGGAAGCGAGAGTGGCCGCGAGCTCCTCGACGATGGTCGTGAACGCGGCGGCAGGCTCCAGCGCGACATCGATGCTGGCGCGTAGCGTCATGATGATGAGTCCTCGTGGCCGCCTACGCTATCGCTATCACGCGGCGCACGCAAGAGTGCTTTTCGCCGGACACGCCTCGTGTTACGCTACGCCGTCGTTCTTCCACAATCACACTGCCGTCCCGGCGTTCGAGGCCGCTCGCTTCGAGCGGAAGGCCTATGGATATCGCGATCCGGACCGCTTCCCCCGCATCTCCCTCCGATGTCGAACGGGACATCCGGGTGCATCTCGCGGCGATGTATCGGCTGTTCGATCACTACGGGTGGACGGACCTGACGTATACGCACCTGTCCGCGCGCCTGCCGGGGTCGCCGCCGCGCTACGTGATCAACCCGTACGGCCTGCTGTTCGACGAGATCACCGCATCGAATCTCGTGACCGTGGGCTTCGACGGCCGCGTCGTCCGCGGCGATCATCCGTACAACAAAGCGGGACACCTGATTCACACCGCCGTCTTGAACGCGCGGCCCGAGATCAACTACGTCCTTCACAGCCACACGCGCGCCGCGGTGGCCGTGTCGGCGATGCGCTGCGGCCTGCTCCCGCTCTCGCAGCCGGCGCTCGTCGTCAAGCCGCTGCTCGCCGTCCATCCGTACGGCGTCGCGGAGGAGAACGCACAGGAATGCGCGCGCCTGGTCTCGGATCTCGGAGACCGCTATCTGATGCTGCTGCAGAATCACGGCCTGCTCGTGTGCGGACGGACGCCGGGCGAGGCGTTCCTCTATCACCATTTCCTGCAGCAGGCGTGCGAGATCCAGGTGGACGTGCTCCGGACCGGCGTCGACTACGTCACACCGTCCGACGAGCCGACGACGACACTGGCCGAGTGGGGCGCGCCGCGCAGCAAGCCGTGGGGCGGCAAGCAGTGGGAAGCGCTGCTGCGTCTCCTGGAACGAAAAGACCCGTCGTTCGCGCAGTAACGTCCGCCGCGGTGCGTGTTGCACCGATGTCGCGCGGCCGTCACGTCACACGACTTCACGTCAGGTTATCGGCAGGTTATCGGCGGTCGGCCGCCGCGGCGGCGTAGGCCTCGCGCAGCAGGCGCTTGTAGATCTTGCCCGAGTCGTCCCGCGGCAGTTCGTTGCGGATCTCCAGGACGCGCGGCACCTTGAATCGCGCGAGCCGCTCGCCGAGAAACGCACGCAGCTCGTCGACCGAGATCTCGTGTCCGGCGACGGGTTGCACGACGGCCGCGGGCGTCTGTCCGAACTCCGGGTCCGGGATCCCGAACACCGCGCAGTCCGCGACGGCCGCATGCTGGACGAGCACCGCTTCGATCTCGGCCGGCCAGATCTTCACGCCGCCGGAAATCACCATGTCCTGCCGGCGATCGCACAGGAACAGGTAGCCGTCCTCGTCCACATAGCCGACATCGCCCGTCGTGACCAGCCCGTCGCGCTCCGCCGCGGCGCGGCGCTCGTCCGCGCGATGATACGTAAAGTTCGGCACCAGTCCGAGGTTCATGTAGACCGCGCCTTCCGTCCCCGGCGGCACGATATGTCCCGCATCGTCGTACACGCGAACGCGGCGTCCCGGCCACGGCCGGCCGACCGTCCCCTCGCGCTGCAGCCATTCCTCGCTGTTCGAACGTGACACCAGGCCCGTTTCCGATGTGCCGTAGTACTCGTACACGATCGGCCCCCACCACGCGATGAGGCGACGCTTGACGTCGGGCGGACAGGGCGCCGCGCCGTGAATGACGAACTCCAGCGACGACAGGTCGTAGCGCGCGCGCACCGCGTCCGGCAGATGCACCAGCCGATGCATCATCGTCGGCACGAGATGAAGATGCGTCAGCCGCTCCTGTTCGATGGACGCGAGCAGCGCTTCGGCGTCGAACTTCGGCGTGAGCAGGACGCTGCCGCCCACCTGGATCGCCGAGTAGGCGTACGTCGATTGCACGCTGTGATACAGCGGACCGATCATCGCCGTCCGCATGCCGGGGCGATGACCGAACCATTCCGCGCGCAGCTTCGCGTATTCTTCGCGATCCTCCGGCCGGACGGGCTCGCGGCGGACGGCCTTGGGCCGCCCCGTCGTGCCTGACGTGTAGAACATGCTGCCGCGCAGCGCGCTCGCGCGGGCGGCCCACGGCGGCCACTGTTCCAGCCAGCGCTCCCATGCGAGGACGCCGTCCGGCACCGCGGCCATCGCGTCGGGGACGTCGTACGCCTCGCGCACTTCCGGGGGCGTGTCGACGGCGAAGACCGTGACGCCGGGCGGGACGGCGTCGCGCACGCGGTGGAGGAGATCCGCGTGGATCAGCAGATGCCGCGCCTGCGAGTCGTGCAGGATGTAGCTGACTTCCTCGGACGTGTAATGCCAGTTGATCGGCACGCAATACGCGCCGGCGGTGCTGGCGGCGAGCATGCACTCGAGGAACGGCAGGTCGTTCCGCAGCATGACGGCGACCGCATCGCCTTCGACGATGCCGCTCGACGCGAGGCCGGTGGCGGCGCGGGCGGCGCGGTCGAGGAGCGTGTCGCGCGAGAGGCGTCGCGCGCCGCTCTGGACCGTGCCGGTGTTCGTGCGTGGACGGCGTGCCTGATCGCTCGACATCGATGTGTACGCGCCTGACGGAACGCCGCGCCTGGCGGCGTCCTCAGAGAAAGTGCGGCATCACCTTTTCGGTGAAATTGATGAACGACGAGTGGCTCAGCGGCGCGAGCATCAGATACTCCATGCGCATGCTGTCGCGCAGGCTGACGATCTGATCGATCACGCGTCCCGGCGATCCGTGGATCATCACCGAGCTCACGTAGCGGTCGATCTTCGTGGCCGCGTCCATGGTCAGGATGGCCTGATCCGGCGACTCGGGCCGCGTGGCCTTGCTCGGGCTCATATACGTGCCGGTGAGCCACTCGGCGCCGTTGCGCGCGATCTGCGCGGCTTCGGCGTCCGTGTCGGCGACAGCGACGAAGCGCGCCATCGGAATCTGCCGGCCCGCGATGGAATGTCCCGCCGCCTCCAGTTCCTGGCGGTACAGATCGCGGTGGCACGCATTCTCCTCGAAGGTGGAATGCGGGCCGAGGAGCACGGAATATCCGTGGCTGCCGGCCCAGCGCAGCGCGCCGGGCGATCCGGCGGCGAGCCAGACGGGCGGGTGCGGCTGCTGCAGCGGCTTCGGCAGCACCTCGACGTCCTGGAACTGCCAGTACGGGCTCTTCCAGGTCACGCGCTCGCGCGTCCAGGCCGCGAGGACGATCTCCACCGCGTCGTGGAAGCGCTTCGCGCTCTCCTCGACCGGGACGCCGAACACGCCGAACTCGGTGGGATCGAAGCCGCGGCCCGCGCCCCAGTTGACGCGTCCGCCCGACAGCACGTCGAGGAACGCCACTTCCTCGGCGAGCCGCAGCGGGTGGTAGAAGGCCGCCAGCGAGACGCCCATCCCGATACGTATATGTTTGGTGTGGCTGGCGACGTGCACGCCCATCATGTGGACCGACGGGCAGACGCTGTAGCCGGTGAAGTGATGTTCCGCCAGCCACACGGCGTCGTAGCCGCCGCGATCCATGATCTCGATGCGTTGCATCGCGCGTCCGTACACCGTCTGGAGCGGGACGCGCCGCTCCGGCCAACTGAAAAACTGCAGGACGCCGAACTTCATCGCAGCGGCTCGAATCGCATCGGCACGTAAACGTGTGTCAGGGGAACGGGGCGGGCCCATGATACAATTCGGCGCTCTCGCTCACAATTGGATTCGGTCATCCTCGGAGCGTTCGTCTTGGGGAAGCCTGTCATTGTCGAAGCCGTCCGCACGCCGATCGGGCGCCGGGACGGCGGTCTGTCCGGCGCGCACGCGTCGGTCCTCCTCGCTCACACGCAGAAAGCGGTGCTCGCGCGCGCGCACGTCGATCCGGGCGACGTCGGACAGATCGTGGGCGGCTGCGTGACGCAGATCGGCGAGCAGGGCTTCAACATCTCGCGGACGGCGTGGCTGTCTGCCGGGCTGCCGTATCACGTGGCGGCGACGACGATCGATTGCCAGTGCGGGTCGTCTCAGCAGGCGAACCACTTGATCCACAGCATGATTGCGGCGGACGTCATCGACACGGGCATCGCCTGCGGCGTCGAGGCGATGAGCCGCATCGGCATCGGATCCAACACGCGCAACGGCCCAGGCCGCGTGAAACCCGCCGATTTCCCGTACGACCTGCCGGACCGCTTCGTCGCCGCGGAGCGCATCGCACGCAAGCACGGTGTTACGCGCGAGGACGCCGACGCGTTCGGCCTCGCGTCCCAGCAGAAGGCGCTCGACGCCGTCGCGGCCGGACGCTACGACCGTGAGATCGTCCCCATCGACGTCGTCGTCGAGGGCGTGGACGGTCCGACCGGTGAGACACGCGTCGTTTCACGCGACGAAGGCCCGCGCCGCACGTCCGCCGAACGGCTGGCCATCCTCAAGCCGGTCCTCGAAGACGGCATCCACACGGCCGGCACTATATGTCAGATTTCCGACGGCGCCGCCGCGGTGCTGTGGATGGACGAGGACAAGGCGCGCGCCGCGGGCCTGACGCCGCGCGCCCGGCTGCGCGCGCAGGCGCTCGTCGGCAGCGATCCGTACTTCCACATCGACGGCCCCATCGACGCGACCGCCGCCGTCCTGAAGCGCGCCGGCATGACGATCGCCGATATCGACTGCTTCGAGATCAATGAAGCCTTCGCGTCCGTCGTGCTCGCCTGGACCCGCGTCTTCGACGCCGACCCCGCCACGATCAACATCAACGGCGGATCGATTGCGCTCGGACACCCGATGGGCGCGACCGGCAGCCGCCTGATCGCGAGCGCGCTCTGCGAGCTGGAACGATCCGACAAGGCCACCGCGCTGATTGCGATGTGCTGCGGCGGCGCCATCGCCACCGCGTCGATCATCGAACGCATCTGACGCCGTCCGCGCCGCGCGAGGCCGGCCGCCGCCGCGATCGCTGCACGACGCGCCCGCGATCGCCGTCGATATTTTATGGACGCCACAGGCCGCCTCGGCCAGCCTTCCGTCGCGGGACATGACTGGGCGCAGCGCCGGCTCGACCGGCTGGCCGCGCTGCAGCTCGACCCGCGCGGCGCGCAGTCGCTCATCTTCGAGCTGAATTTCGAGCTCTGCTCCGTCTGCAATCTTCGTTGCAAGTGGTGCTCGCTGGATTCGAAGATCCGGCCCGGCCTGATGACGATCGACACGTTCCGCCGCGTGCTGGACGAGATCCGCGACGAGGCGCGGTTCCGCGTGCGCGTCATGAACCTGCATCACTCGGGCGACGTGCTGCTGCACCCGAAGTTCGCCGAGTTCCTCGACGTCATCTCGGAGGAAAAGACGCGCTGGCCCGAGGGCCAGTTCCCGTTCGTCCAGATGCTGACGAGCGCCACGCACCTGCGCGGCGACAAGGCGCGCGCGCTGCTGGAGAGCGACGCGATCGATTGGCTCCGGTTCTCCGTGGACGGCGGCAACCGGAAGGACATGGAAGCGATCCGCGTCGGCGCGAAGTGGGACGACGTCCTCGGTAACATCAACGCGTTCCTGGACGAAGCGGATCGGCGCGGCAAGACGATCCGCACGGGCCTGATCGCGATCTTCGAAACGCCGGAGCCGGAGATCAGCGACGAGTTCCGGCGCCTCGTTTCGCGCGTGACGAACTACATGCCACGGCTGCCGCACAACTGGGTCGGGAAGACGGACCTCGGCCTGCCGCCGCCGGCCGCGCGGCCGACCGGCTTCTGCACGTTTATCCTCTCGCAGCTCGTCGTCCTGCACGACGGCAAGGTCACGCTGTGCTGCGCGGACCTGAATGGCGACGGCGTCATCGGCGATCTCGCGACGGAGAGCCTGTACGACATCTTCCGCGGCGCGAAGCGCGCGCAGCACATCCGGTTGATGAAGGAAGGCCGCCGCCACGATCTGCCGATGTGCGGCACGTGCGACCAGGAATAACGCGCGAGAATCGTCCGTCAGCCTGTCAGCCCGCCACGCGTGCCGCGTCAGATGATGCCGCGCGTCCGCAAGTCCGCGAGCCGGTCGACCGGGTATCCGAGCAGGCCCGTGTAGATGTCGTCGTTGTGCTCGCCGACGCGCGGAGGCCGCACGGGCGCCGCACCCGGCGCGGCCGACAGACGGAACGGCGCCGCGCCGACGGGGACGCGCTCCAGACCCGGCGATTCCAGATCCAGATCCACCAGCATGCCGCTTGCGCGCACGTGCGGATCGTCCGGCACGTCCGCCGTCGAGCGATAGACGCCGCACGGCACGTGGACGCGATCCAGCGCCGCGACGACATCGGCGACCGTGCGCTCGGCAATCCAGGCCGCGACGAGCGGATCGATGCGCGCGCGCCGATCGAAACGATCGCGCGGCGTCCGGAGATCCGGCGCGTCGATCAATTCGGCTTGTCCGATCAGGCGCATCAGCGATCCCCACGCGCTCTCGGTCGCGCACGCGACGTAGACGTAGCCGTCGCGGCAGCGATACAGATCGCTCGGCGGCAAATACGCCGCCCGGTTGCCCAGGCGTGGCCGCTCCTGTCCACCAGCGACGGCTTCCGCCATCGTCGGGGCGACGTAGCTGATCGCCGTGTGCAGCAGCGCACAATCGACCGCCTGGCCTTCACCCGTCGCGTCGCGGTGCCGCAGCGCCAGCACCGTGCCGAGCGCGGCGCTCAGGCCCGTGCTGTAGTCCACCCACGGCACGCCGCTGCGCAGCGGCGCATCGCCTTCGAAACCGCTCAAGGCCGCGGCGCCCGAGGCGATCTGCGCGATCGGATCGAATCCCGTCCGGTGCGCCGATGGCCCCGTCGTGCCGTAGCACGAGATGCCCGTATAGATCACGTCAGCCTTCACCGCACGCACATCTTCATAGGCCAGTCCCAGCGTCGCCACGGCGGCCGGACCAAAGTTGTGCAGGAAGACGTCGCAGCGCGAGACGAGATCGAACAGCACCGCGCGGCCGGCGTCCTGCCGCACGTCCAGCGTGACGCCGCGCTTGTTGCGCGCGAGACTGGGATAGATGAAGTTCTCGCCGTTCGGACCGGTGAGGCCCAGCCGCCGATCTTCGTCGCCGCCGGGCCGCTCGACGCGGATGACGTCGGCGCCCATGTCCGCGAGCATCAGGCCGCAGTAGGGTGCGGCGATGAAGCGCCCGAGATCGAGCACGCGGATGCCGGCGAGGACGCCGCGGCTCACGTGCGCCTCCGTCCCCGCGCGCGCGGATGCGAGGGGCGTCGTCCGATCGAGTCGAGGATCGCGTGCGTCACAGCGTCATGCCGCCGTCGATCTGCAGGACCTGGCCGGTAATATACGCGGCGCGATCCGATAACAGGAAGGTGACCAGCTCCGCGACCTCGTCCGGCGCGCCGAATCGTTTCAGCGGGATCTGGCCGAGCGCCTGCGTGCGCTTGTCGCCCGTCACCGACTGCGTCATGTCCGTCTCGATGAAGCCCGGCGCGACGACGTTGACGCGGACGCCGTACGCCGCGACCTCCTTCGCCAGCGACTTGCTCATGCCGACGATGCCGGCTTTCGTCGCGGCGTAGTTGGTCTGACCGGCGTTGCCGTAGACGCCCGCGATCGACGAGAGATTCACCACCGCGCCGGCGCGCCGCTTCATGAAGCGGAACACCACCGCGCGGCAGACGTTCCACGTGCCGGTCAGGTTCGTGCCAACGACGTTGGTCCAATCGTCCACGGACATCATCACCATCGGCGCGTCGCGCACGATGCCGGCGTTGTTGACCAGCGCGCGGATCGGTCCGACCTCGCGTTCGGCGGACGACACGAAGCGCTCGACGGCGGCGTTATCGGACACGTCGCACGACGTGAAGAAGCAGCGGACGCCGAGCGCCGTAATCTCGCGCTCGGTTGCGGCGGCCTCGTCGCTCGGCGCGCGGAAGCAGCCGGCGATGTCGTAACCCTCCCGCGCGAGGCGGAGCGCGACGCTGCGGCCGATGCCTCTCGAAGCGCCGGTAATCAGCGCGCAACCGGATTCACTCATGATGATGGAACGCTCGTGGATGACGGGGCGGCGTCATGATAGCGGATGACCCACTGCGCCGCGCAGCCCGGTTTCTCCACGCCGTCGATCTCGACGATCGCAGAGACGACAGCCTGCACGCCCGCGGGAATCGACTCGACGGATTCCAGGGTGAACGACGCGCGGATGCGCGCGCCGGCGCGGACGGCCGCCGGGAAGCGCACGCGGTTCAGACCATAGTTCAGCCCCATCGCGTAGCCCTCGCGGACGCGGACCGTTTGCTTGATGAACTGACTGAGGAGCGACAGCGTGAGAAAGCCGTGCGCGACCGTCGCGCCGTAGGGCGACTCGCGCGCCGCGCGTTCGGGATCGGTGTGGATCCATTGCCGATCGCCGGTCGCCTCCGCGAAGAGATTGATGCGCTCCTGCGTCATCGTGAGCCAGTCGCTCACGGCAATCGTCTGTCCGACGAGCGGGACGAGGTCGTGGATGGTGTCGATGTCGAGCGTCTGCATGATCGAGGCGGCAATGGTCGGAGGAAAGAAGTGATCGGAGGAAGACGAGTCGTCCAGCCCGGCGCGCTACGGCGCGACGCGCGCTGGCATCGTCTTGATGCCGTTCATGAAGTTGGATTCCAGCCGTCCGATCGGACCCGTCAGCTCGAATCGCGCGAGATGCGGACGCAGCGCGTCGAGCAGCATGGCGGCCTCGACGCGCGCGAGCCGCGCGCCGAGACAGAAGTGCGGTCCGACGCCGAATGCCAGATGCGGGTTCGGCGCGCGGCCGAGATCGAGCCGCTCGGGTCGATCGAACACCGTGTCGTCGCGGTTCGCCGCGATGTAGTACAGCGCCACCTTGTCGCCCGCCTGCAGCGCCTGTCCGTCGAGCGTGGTGTCGCTCGTCAGCGTCCGCCGGAACTGCATGATGGGCGAGACGTAGCGCAGCAGCTCTTCGACGGCCGTCCACATGATCGGCGTGTCGATCAGCCGCTGGCGCTCGTCCGGCCACTCGCACAGCGCGTGCAGCGCGCCCGACAGGAAGTGTCGCGTGGATTCGTTGCCGCCGACGACGAGCAGCAGCCACAGATGGCAGAACTCCTGATCGGTGAGCCGTCGTCCGTCGATGTTCGTGTTGACGAGGAGGCTGACGAGATCGTCCTGCGGCTGCTGGCGCCGCGCCTTCGCGCAGCTCTTGGCGTAGTCGAACGCTTCGATGAACGTGCGCTGATATTGATCGACGCGTCCGCCGCCGTATTCCGGGTCGTCGAAGCCGACCAGGTTGTTGCTCCAGCGGAACATCAGCTCGCGATCTTCGCGCGGCATGCCGAGCAGATCCGTGAGGACGAGCAGCGGCAGCTCCGCGGCGACGTCGCGGACGACGTCGAAGGATTCCATCTCGACGATGCGCTGGACGATGGCGTCGGCGTGCGCGCGAATGCTGGCCTGGAGCCGCTGGACGAGCGCTGGCGTGAAGACGTCCGTCACGAACTGGCGCACCGTCGTATGCTCCGGTGCGTCCATGCTGATCAACAACTGCCGCGTGCGCTGGAGATCGTCATGCGACTTCGGATCCGAGAGAAATGGCCCGCGCGCCGCGGAGGAGAACAGCGTCGGCTGACGCGAGATGGCCGTGATCGTCGCGTGACGCGTGATCGCCCAGTAGCCCGGTCCCTGGACCGCGCGGCTGCCCGAGCTGCCGCCGTGCCGCCACAGCGGAATCTCGTCCACCCAGGCGGCCGGCGTCTCGCGGCGCAGGCGCGCGAATTCGTCATGCGGCACGCCGGGCTTGAACGCCGCCGGATCGGCGACCACCGACGAGAGACTCGTTCGGATCATGCGGATCGCTCCACGGACATGCTCCCGCGCCTAACCGCAGCCGCCGGTGGCATCGACGTCGTATGCGCCGATGCGCTCGCGCACCGCGGCCGGCACATCCGCCAATGCATCGTCTGTTGCACTTGCCGTCAGTGCAGGTTCTGGCAAGGGCGCGATGAGCCGCGACGCCGTCAAGGCCGCGTCTTCGCGGCAGCCGATGGCGTCGAGGAACAGCGGCAGCCGATCGACGCCCCAGAAGCGTTCGTGACGCAGCCGGAAGAACGGCACGCCGAAGATGTCGTCCTCGTACGCCTGTACGAGGCAATCCACGCCTTCCGCGCGGATCTCCGGATCGTCGACCGCGCCGGCCAGCGCATCGCCGTCCAGTCCGACGGACGCCGCAATCGCGCGGACGACGTCCGGCTCCGAGATGTTTTCGGCGCGATGCCAGCGCGCCGCGACGACCGCCGCGTAGAACTCGCGCGCGCGTCCAAGCCGGCGCGCCTTCAGCCACGCGAGGTGCGACGGTTCCCACCACGGCCGCACGTCGACCGGCCATTGCATCGGCAGGCCGAGCGCTTTCGCGAGGCGCTTCGTGTCCTGCAGGATGTAGAGGTGTTTGGCCTTGCTCATCGCCGCGTAGTGCAGCACCGCGCCGCGCTGCAGCATCGCTTCGGCGGTTGCGGGGTCCGGTTCCCAGAACGGGATGAACGTCATCTCGTCCATCGCGTCGGGCGCCGCACGCAGCAGCCGCTCGATCGCCATCCAACTGAACGGACTGCGGAACGAGAAGAAGACGCGCGGCCTCGGCGCGGGCTTCACTGGCGCCTCCGGCCGGTCAGCGCGTCGAGGACGTCCGCGTCGAGCGTCGCGAGCGTGCCGGCATGCGGACCCGCGCTGTGCGCATAGCCGTGCAGGATGCGCGCGGTCGCCACGTGGATCAACGCATCGCCGCGACGCACGTAGCCGTCCATGCGGCCGTCGTACGCCGTCCCCTTGAGCACGTCGTCCACGACGAAGGTCGTATACACGTCCTCCTCCATATGTACCGGCGCGAGCGCCTGCACCCGGACGCGCGAGACGACCGGAATCAGCGCGCGTTCGATCAGCATCCGGCCGACGGACAATCCGCGGTCCGCGAGAAAGCGTTCGACGACTTCCTCCAGCGCGCGGACGAAAGACGAGTGCTGGGCGTGGTCGGAATAGTAGCAGTGAAAGTATCGCGCCTGCCACCGCCACAGGAACGCCGCAGGATTCGCGGCCGCGAGCGCCGCTTCTGGATCGGTCCCTGCGAGCGCCACGTCGCGACGGTCGTTCGCGTGCGGCGCGGCGTCGATGCCGATGCGTGCGATCGACGCGATCTCCTCTGGCAGCGGCGGACGGTTCGACGAGTCGACGTCCTCCGCCTGGATCAGCCTGACCGCGATCTTGCCGGACAGCACCGTGCGCGGCGCCGCCGCATCATCCACGCGAAGCTTGACGGAGAACCGGCCGCCGCCCAGCGCGCTGGCCTCGGCCACGACTTCGTCATCAATTTCCAAGAGCGCCGGCAGCAGCACGGACGAGTCCACGATTTCCAGCGCGAGCCCGTACTCGTGAAAGAGGCGCTGCGGACCGGCGCCGTGATGACGGAACCACGCGAGCACGGCGTGCTCGGCGAGATACATCAGGTGCTTGAACCCGATCCACGTCCGGATGTTCGCGCCTTCATATCGCGGCCGCATCGACGAGACCACCACCGTCCGCTCCACCATCGTTGTCATATCGCCTCTCGCGCGAGCGCCGCCGGCGCCGGCACCGACACGGACAGCGCGGCGCCGTCACGCACGATCGTCGTCCGCCAGCCATCGAGTTCGTCGCCGCACCGCACGGCAATCGACGACGGTCGCGGCGACTGCGTCATGAGCGCCGCCGCAACCGCGATCTGCAGAACGCCCAGCGCGCCGTACGCATCGCCGATGATGCGCGTCAGATCGATCGTTCGACCAGCGTTGCGATCCTCATCGTTCGACTCGCCGAGCGCCGGACCGATCGTGAGCGCGGCGCTGTCCCCATCGTCACGCGACACCGTCATGCTGTGGTGAATCGCACCGAGCACCGGCGCGTCCGTTGCAGCGGCGTCGTCCGCGCGTTCGAGCACGACCGCGGCCGCGCCAGCGCACAAACGGTCGCCTCGCTGCGTGGCCGCGCGGCGCGCGAAGAGCTGGTGCGCGGCGGCATCGCCTGGTTCGGATCCAACGACGATGACGCGATCGGCGCGGCGGGCGCGGAGCAGTGTGCAGCCGAGTGACACGGCGTCGAGTCCGGACGTCGCGCCCGAGCAGACCATCAGATTCGGACCGCCGAACCGGAACCAGATCGCCGCCGTCGTCGCAATGACGTTGCTCGACGCGTTCGGCGCATCGAGCGCGCTGACGTCCTTCAAACTGCCCGTGCGCAACGTCCGCACGACCGCCTGCACCGTCGAGACGTTGCCGAGATTGGAGCTGGCGACAATGGCGACGCGCGGATCGGGCGGTCCAGACGCACGCGGTGCGCGAGGCGGCAGGCCCAGCGCGCGGTGGATGGCGCACAACGCGAGCCGCGTGGCGGCGTCCTTGTTCAGCAGACCTTTGAGGCCCAACAGCTCCTGCGCGCGCTCGGGCGGACACGCGGGATCGCCGGTCGCCACGCCGATCGCCGCATCCAGCGAGACGTCGGGCACGTGGATGCCCCACGCGGTGACGGCGATTGGCGCCGGACTCACGCCGCCTCCACGAGGGTGATCGTGTTCACGCCGCCGAATCCGAAGGCGTTGATCTGCGCGAGCCGCAGCGTCGCCTCGACGGGCGCGTCCATGACGAACGACAACGCGGCGCCTTCGTCCAGCCGTTCGCGCAGGCCGACGACCGGCGGCACGACGCTCCCGTGCAGGCAGCGGATCGCCACGTCGACATTCATCAACGCGGCGGCGCCGGACGTGTGACCGAGCGCGCCTTTGATGCCCGTGATGAGCGGCGGTGTCGTGCGCGTCTCGAACTCGCGCTGGAGCAGCGCGGCCTCGGTGGGATCGTTCAGCGCGGTGCCGGTGCCGTGCGCGACGACGAGATCGACGTCGGCGGGCGTGCGGCCCGCGCGCGTGAAGGCGTCGGCGATTGCGCGCATGATGCCGTCCGCGTTCGGCACGGTCTCGTGCGTCGCGTCGCAGGACATGCCGCTGCTCAAGAGCCGCGCGAGTGGACGGACATCGGGCGTCCTGTCTGGCACGATGGCGAGCGCGGCCGCGCCTTCGCCCAGCAGCGCGCCGAGCCGATCGCGGTCGAACGGCCGCACGCGCGGCGTCGGTCCGTTCGCGAAGCGGCCGATCATCGCCAGCATAGACTCCGTCATGCCGTCGGTCGCGGCGGCAATCACGGCGTCCGCCTCGCCGAGATCGATCAGATCCTGCGCGAGTGCCAGCGCGTGGCCGCCGGCGCTGCACGCATTCGAGATGGTGATCACCTGCGCGACGCCTGGACACACTTCGCGAACGGCGGCGTCGAAATGCAGGCGCTCGGTGGCGGCGTCGATCGAAGCCTGTCCGGTGTCGTCCGCGCAGCGCTCGGCGATGCGCAGTTCGCGCAGTCCGGTGCCGACGAGGACGATGAGACGCTGGCGGGCGGCGTCGAGATGCGCGTCGGCGAGGACGTCACGGATGCAGTCGGCGAGCCATCGGCTCGGTCGATACAGCGCTTCCGCACGCTCGTCCGGCCGCCGATCATCGCGATGCTGATCAACATTGTGCCGATCGTCGTCGATGATGTGATAGCCGGCCGTGACGTTGAGGCGTGCGCCGTCGACGTCGCGGATCGGTCCGACGCCGCAGTCACCGCGCAGCAGCGCCGCGAATGTCCGCGCACCGTCGCCGAGACAGGTGCGGATGGCGCTAGCCGCGATCAGAGCCGGCACGGTTCCAGCCTTTCACGACGGCCGCGCCGACACCGCCGTCGTCCGTCCATCCAGTGATGAGCGATACCGCGCCGTCGCGAGCCGGGCGTCCGCGATGCCACGCGAGCAGCGATGCCACCTGCATCGCGCCCATCGCGGCCTGACAATCGCCGACGATCGCGCGCGGTGCGAGGCGCACGGGCGCGGCGTTGCCGAAGACGTCCGCGACGGCGCCGGCCTCGACGCTCTCCCGCGCGTCGCCGCTCGCGTCTGACGAGACGATGACGGAGATGGCCTCGGGCGCGACGCCAGCGCGCGCGAGCGCACGGCGCAGGCATCCGGCGAGGCTCGTGCGCAGCCGTCCGCCCGCCGCACCGCCCGGCGCAAAACCGGTAGCGACGGACAGCACATCCGCGTCGATGCGGCGTCCGGCCGCGCGCGCCTCGTCCGCGCGCTCGATGACGAACACGGCGGCCGCTTCGCCCGCGAGCCCGGATCCATTGGAGCCGTTGGATCCGCTGGCGCCAGCGGTGCCGTTGCCGCGCGTCAGATCATTCGCCCAGGCGTTGTGCGGCGTGAATTCTTCGACCGCGCCCGCGAGGATCGTGTCGGCGTAGCCGCAGCGCAGCAGGTTCGCCGTGTAGTCGATGACGTTGAGGAACGCAAGATGACCGCCGGCAATCGTGGCGTTGACGCCCTTCAACCCAAACCAGATCGCCGCCTGTCCCGCGGCGCAGTTCATCACGGTGTTGGGGAAGCGCGCGGGCTCGACGAGGTACGGGCGATCTTCGAGCAGGCTTTCCTTCGTGTAGTCGCTCATCGCCTTCAAGCTGCCCCACGTCGTGCCGAGCGTGACGCCGATGCGGTGCCGCGTCTCATCGTCCACGCGGACGCCGCCATCGCCCAGCGCGTCGCGGCACGCGATCAGCGCGAGCACGGTGCGGCGGTCGAGCGACGTCGTGTTCTTGCGGCCGAGCGTCGCGCGGACGTTGAGATCGACGAACGCGTGCGCCGTGGCCGCGGGGAGCGCATCTTCGTACAGGCCGCGCACGTCGGGCGCGCGGGAGGCGCCGTCGCCGTGCGCGTCGAGCAGGCCGGTGAAGGCATCGACGCCGATGCCGGCCGAGCACAGCACGCTCCACCCGGTGATCGCGAGGCTCATACGCCGCCCGCGAGCACGACGATGGCGTTGTTGCCGCCGAAGGCGAAGCCGTCGTTCTGGACGACGCGGATGCGCGCGTCGCGCGCGTGCGTGGGGACGACGTCGATGCCGGTCATGTCGGGATCGGGCGCGCGCCAGTTGACGGTAGGCGGCAGGAAGCCCTCTGTGATCGCGAGCGCCGATGCGATCGCGCCGAAGCCGCTCGCGGCGCCCATCGTGTGTCCGAGCATCGACTTGATCGAGCTGACGGGCGGCGGTTGATCGCCGAACACCTCGCGAATCGCGCGCAGCTCCGCGCTGTCGTTCGCGGGTGTGCCGGTGCCGTGCGCGCAGATGTAATCGACGTCCGACGGACGGACGCCCGCGTTGCGGTGCGCGACGCGCATGCACGCGGCGATGTTGCTCGCGTTGGGGGCCACCATATGATCGGCGTCGCAGTTGAGGCCGTAGCCGAGGATCTCGGCATAGATGCGCGCGCCGCGCGCGCGTGCGTGGTCGAGCGTCTCGATCGCCAGCGCCGCGCCGCCCTCGGCGGTGAGGATGCCGGCGCGATCGCGATCGAACGGCGCGCACGAGTCCTTGGCGAGCGTGCCGAGCCGGTAGAACCCGGCGTGGACCCACTGACAGACGGAATCGGCGCCGCCCGCGATCATGACGTCGAAATCGCCGTGCGCGAGGCGATCGTACGCGTAGCCGAGCGCGTAGTTGCTGGCCGCGCAGGCGGTGGAGATCGTCAGGGATTCGCCGGCTGCGCCAATCTCTTCGCTGACGCCGTACGCCAGCCGGTTGCCGGGCGATTGCCGCAACAGATCGGGTGATTCGGCGGCGAAGCCGTCGCGCAGGATCTGCTTCGTCAGCGCCTCGATCACCTGCGATTCGCCGCAGGTCGTGCCAATGACGACACCGACGCGATCCGCGCCGACGGCGTCGACGTCCAGCCGCGCGTCGTCCACGGCCAAGCGGGCCGCGGCGGCCGCGAAGAGCGTCGATCGGCCCCACCGGCGCGCATCGAGGCGACGCAGGATCTGCTCGGGATGAAAGTCGTGAACCTCGCCGGCGCAGACGTGCGGGAACCCCGTCGTGTCAAAGCTCGCGATCGGCGAGATGCCCGAACGCCCCGCGCGCAGCGATCGCGCGAACGCGGACACGCCGATGCCGATGCTGGACACCGGGCCGACACCGGTGATCACGACGCGGTGCATGGCTCATTCCTTCCAGCCGGCAATGCGCTCGACGAGCAGGTACACCGCTTGAAGGTTCCGCATCGTCGGCAGCTCGCTCTGCGGAATGTCGACGCGATAACGCTTTTCGATGCGGGAGAGGATCTCGATCGCCCGCATCGAGTCCGCTTCGTAGGCCTGACGGAAGTCGCCGGTGTCGGCGATCTCCTCGGGCTCGCGCTCGAGGACGTCGGCCACGATCTGACGGAGCTCTTCGAGTCGTTCGGGAATGATGTTGGACGTCTGCGTATCCATAATTGGTGTGCCCCCCACCGCCGTCAATCCCTGTGCGGTCGATCCAGTCGTCGTCGATCCAGTCGCCGCCGATCCTGTCGAGCCCGTTCAGGCGCGTGCGGCGTCCATTCGCGACGCCGTCGTCGCCAGGGCCGGCTCGCGCACCGATGCGGCCGGTCGGACCGCCGCGATCATCGTTCCGATTGTCGCTACGCGCCGATCGCCCACCCAGGTTTCGCCCTCGACGAGCACCGTGTCGCCCACGACGTTGTCGAGGCGGGCAACGTGGCGCAGCACGTCGCCAGGGTAGGCGTGGCCTTCGATGCGGCAGTTGCGCATCGCGGCGAGAATGATGATGTCGTCCGCGCCACGCTGCGCCGCGTCCGCGCTTTCCCGCCAGAGGATTGCCGCCGTCTGACCGAAGGATTCGAGCATCAGCGACGTCGGATACGCGTAGCGGCCGGGCGCGAGGTCCGGCGGCAGCGCGCGATAGCACGGTTCCGTGCTCGTCACGGCCTTGATCGCGGTGATGGACACGCCCGGCTCCAGCGCGACGATGCGATCGACGAGCAGCATCGGGTGCGCGTGCGGCAGGAACGTGCGGACGCGCGCGTGA
>Ga0187894_10002787_pt1 | contig 20509 bp, 18 predicted proteins | sample GBC1701081metaG_FD_136650 | JGI IMG/M metagenome (GOLD analysis project Ga0187894, IMG submission 136650) | White microbial mat communities from a lava cave in the Kipuka Kanohina Cave System on the Island of Hawaii, USA - GBC170108-1 metaG ...
GACGACGTCGCGTCCGTGCTCGACGAGGCGCTTCGCCTTCTCCAGGACCATCTCGGCGACTTGCACGTGCCGGGTGGCGGGCTCGTCGAAGGTGGAGCTGATGACCTCGCCGTCCACCGAGCGCTGCATGTCGGTGACCTCTTCCGGGCGCTCGTCGATGAGCAGCACGATGAGATTCACTTCCTCGTGATTGGTGGTAATGGAGTTGGCGATGCTTTGGAGGAGCATCGTCTTGCCGGTGCGGGGCGGGGCGACGATCAAGCCACGCTGGCCCTTGCCGATGGGCGTGAGCATATCCATCACGCGGCCGGAGAAGTTGTCGCGGCTGGTTTCAAGCCGCAGCCGCTGCATTGGGTAGAGCGGCGTAAGGTTATCGAAGAAGATCTTGTTGCGCGCTTCTTCCGGCGCTTCAAAGTTGATGGCGTCGACCTTGATGAGGGCGAAGTAGCGCTCGCCTTCCTTAGGTGGGCGGATCTGGCCGCTGATGGTGTCACCGGTACGGAGATCGAAACGGCGAATTTGGGAAGGGGAAACGTAGACGTCGTCGGGGCCGGGGAGGTAGTTGTATTCGGGGGCGCGCAGGAAGCCGAATCCGTCCGGCAGGCATTCGAGAACACCTTCGGCGAAGATAAGGCCGGATTTTTCGGCTTGGACTTGCAGGATCTTAAAGATCAAATCCTGTTTGCGCATACCGGCCATGCCCGTGACGCCGATGTCCTTGGCGACGTTCTGAAGGTTCTGGATCGACATTTCCTTCAGTTCGGCGAGGTTGAGCGCGGGCTCGGTTTCTTTGGCCGGTTTTTGATGGCGCTTGTGATAATCGCCATGCTGTTGAGTTTCCGGCCGCTGGTCCTGATGTTTGACCTGAGCGGGCTTTGCCTCCGCCGGTTTCGATTCGCCCGCGGCGGGCGCGGTGGATCGCGCGCGCTGTTCACCAGGAAGGTCGCCCATGCTGACCTCAGGAGGCGGCGCCGTGGCCTTCGAAGCAGCGGGTTTCGCGCTGCCGTTGCCTGCTGCCGATTTCGGGTCGGCTTTGTTGCCGTCGGCTTTACCGGTTTCCGCTTTCGCGTCCGCCTTGTTGCCGTCGGTCTTGGGCTCCTTTGCCGGCTTTTTGGTTTCTTCTGATTTCGTTTCGGTGGGTGTTTTGATGTCCGAGGACATTTTGATTTTCTCCAGTTGTGCTTCGGCAGGCGGGACAGGCGCTTTCGCCGCCTCGGGCGAGGCGGACGCGGCTGTTAGCTTCTGCTGGGGGTTTTCGTGATCACTTGCCAAATTTCCCTCACTCCCTGGCCCGTGAGGGCCGAGAAGAGTACCATTTCCGCACCCTCGGCATCGCGGGCGAGAGCTTCAACGGATTGTCTGCGTTCTTTCTGATTTTTCAATTTGTCGATCTTGGTCGCGATGACCATATATCGCTTGTTCTTGTGCTGGAGCCAGTCTCGCAATTCGAGGTCCTTCTCCATCCAGCCTCGCCGAGCGTCCAAGAGCAGGAAGCAAAGCTCCAACGGCTCCCGGGTTTCCAGGTACGATTCGATCAGGTACTTCCAGGAATTCGCGATCTCGCGGGGAACCCGGGCATACCCATAACCCGGCAGGTCTACGAAGCACCAACGATCCTGTACGTGGAAGAAGTTGATGGCTTGCGTACGGCCTGGAGAGGAACTGGTCCTGGCCAAACCATCCTGCCCGGTCAGCGCATTCAGCAAGCTGGATTTGCCGACGTTACTTCTGCCCAGGAAAGCGTATTCCGGCAACCCGGGCGGCGGGAACTGGTCCGGCCTAACTGCACTCATTATAAACCGCGATGAAGATTTTTGTTGGGACACTCGGCATCCCGCTGCTCGCAGCCCTTAGTGGGTCAATTTTTCTTCGGCGGCGGCCGCCGGCTTATCAAGCGCGTAGGCTTCGGCGATGGCCACCGGATCGATGGCTCGCTCCAAGGCAACCTTGAGAACATCGTCCATCGAATCGACAAAGTGAAGCTTCATTTCCTTACGGATGTTTTCAGGAATCTCCGGCAAGTCCTTTTCGTTGTCACGCGGAAGAACAGCCTCGAGGATTCCGTGGCGATGAGCGGCGAGCAACTTTTCTTTGAGGCCGCCGATCGGTAGCACCTTGCCGCGAAGGGTGATTTCGCCAGTCATGGCAAGGTCGGCGCGGGCCGGGATCTTGGTTAGTGCGCTGGAGATCGCCGTGGCGATCGTGATACCTGCCGACGGGCCATCTTTCGGAATAGCGCCTTCCGGCACGTGCACGTGGATATCCAGGTGGCGATAAAAGTCCTTGGGAATGCCGAGACCGTGGGCGCGCGAGCGGACGTAGCTCATGGCGGCTTGGGCGGATTCCTGCATCACATCGCCGAGCTTGCCGGTCATAGTGAGCTTGCCCCGGCCTTCCATGAGAATGACTTCGGTCTGGAGAATTTGGCCGCCGACCTCCGTCCAGGCGAGCCCAGTGACGGCGCCGACCTCGTTTTTCTTCTCAGCTTGGAGATCGCGGAACTTTTGCGGACCGAGAAGTTCGACGACCTTCGCGCTACTAATGACGCTCTTGGCGCTCTTGTCTTTTTTGGTGCCTGAAACTACGCGGCGGGCGATCTTGCGGCAGACATTGCCGACTTCGCGTTCGAGATTGCGGACACCGGCTTCGCGCGTGTAGCTTTGCACAAGCGTTAAGAGGCCCTCGTCGGTGAACTCGATCTCCTTGGAACCGAGGCCGCTATCCTTAAGCTGCTTCTTCACGAGGAAACGCTTGGCGATCTCCATCTTTTCGAGCTCGGTGTAGCCGGAGAGACGGATGACTTCCATACGGTCCTGAAGGGCCGCCGGAATCGTGTGCATGACATTAGCGGTGGCGATGAAGAAGACCTGGCTCAGGTCGTATTCGACGTCGAGATAGTGATCCTGGAACATCCAGTTCTGCTCGGGGTCGAGTACTTCGAGCAGAGCGGCGGATGGGTCTCCGCGAAAGTCCATCGACATTTTGTCGATTTCGTCGAGCATGAAGACCGGGTTCTTCGTACCCGCTTTCTTCATCATCTGAAGAACCTGCCCGGGCAGCGCGCCGATGTAAGTTCGGCGATGGCCGCGGATTTCAGCTTCATCGCGCACCCCGCCGAGCGACATGCGGACGAACTTGCGACCGGTGGCTTTGGCGATCGACATACCGAGCGAGGTCTTGCCGACGCCCGGCGGCCCGACGAAACAAAGGATGCTGCCCCGCGGATTCTTGACAAGGCGCCGGACGGCGAGGAATTCGAGGATGCGTTCCTTAATCTTCTCCAGGCCGTAGTGATCCTTCTCTAGAACCCTTTCGGCGAACTTAAGATCGCGAATTTCCTTCGACTTCTTCTTCCACGGCACTGCCAGGAGCCAGTCGAGATAGTTGCGCGAGACAGTGGATTCGGCCGACATGGGCGGCATCTGTTCCAGACGGCGCAGCTCGGCGAGAGCCTTTTCCTTCGCGTCCGTAGTCATGCCGGCGGCGTCAATTTTCTTTTTCAGATCGTCGGATTCGGACTTTTCGCCGCGGCCCAGCTCCTTTTGGATGGCCTTGATCTTTTCATTGAGGTAATACTCTTTTTGGGCGCGCTCCATCTGGCGTTTGACGCGGCCTTGGATCGTGCGGTCCATATTGAGCTTCTCGATTTCGATATCGAGCATCTCGGCAACGCGCGTAAGGCGGTCAACCGGATCGAAGATGTCGAGCAGTTCCTGCTTTTCTTCGATGGTCAGTTGCAGGTTCGCGCCGACTGTGTCGGCGAGTTTCCCGGGATCGTCCACGCGAATGGCGGCAATCATGGTTTCGTAGTTCAGGTTTTGACTGAGCTTGACGTATTGCTCAAACAGCGTGGTGACGCGGCCGGTGAGGGCTTCGAGTTGCGGCCCGCTTTCGATTTTGAAGCTGGACGTTCGGACGACAACGCGGTAGAAGCCTTCCTCATCGGTGATGGAGACGATCTTGCCGCGCTCGACGCCTTCGACAAGAACTTTGATATTGCCGTCGGGAAGCTTCAGGCTTTGGACAATGTTGGCGACGGTTCCCGTCTGGAAGATCTCTTCGGGCGTCGGCTCGTCAATCGAGGCGTCATGCTGCGTGGCGAGAAATATCTTCTTGTCCCCGGCGAGAGCCTCTTCCAGAGCGCGGACGCTGGTTTCCCGTCCGACGACGAAGGGCGTCATCATGTGCGGAAAAATGACGACATCCCGTATGGGCATCATCGGCAGACGTTTTGATTCAGGTTTGTCCTTGGAAGTCATCATGTTTTCGTTGCGGAAATACTTTGCGGAGCCGGTCCCTCAGACTCCTCCCTCTATCCTACCCATTGGATGCCGTCCGGCCTCACACCGATGCTCAGCCGATGGTAATCGCCTGCGCGGTATATCGTCTTAGCCCGCCTTTTCCAGCAGGGCCAAGTTGATCTTTTGCGAAAGCACCATCTCTTTGGTAACAACAAATTCGCGAATCTTTTTGTGAGAGGGGAGGTAGTACATGAGATCGAGCATGAGGTCCTCCAGGATCATACGTAATCCGCGGGCCCCCAGTTTGCGATCCATGGCCTGAAGAGCGATCATGTCCAGAGCCTCGTCGGTAAACCGAAGCCGGACATTTTCGAATTCGAACAGACGTTGATATTGACGGCTTATGGCGTTCTTTGGCTTGGTCAGAATTTGAACCAACGCGTCTTTGTCCAACTCGTCCAAAGTCCCGACCACGGGAAGGCGGCCGATAAATTCCGGGATGAAGCCGTACTTGATGAGATCCACCGGTTGGATCTCGGTCAGCAACTCGCCTTCGCGGCGCAGGCGCTTCGCTTCCTTACCGTCCGGCTCGTTAGAAAACCCGATGGGGGATTTGCCGACACGGCGGCCAATGACCTTATCGAGTCCAACGAAAGCGCCGCCACAGATAAAGAGAATGTTGGTGGTATCTACCGGAGTGAACTCTTGATGAGGATGCTTGCGGCCGCCCTGCGGCGGAACGTTGGCGATCGTACCCTCCAGGATCTTAAGCAACGCCTGCTGGACGCCTTCGCCCGAAACGTCGCGCGTGATGGAAGGATTCTCATCTTTTCGAGCGATCTTATCGATCTCGTCTATATAAATGATGCCTTGCTGGCAGCGCTGAACGTCCCAGTCGGCGTTTTGAAGCAGGCGAAGGACGATGTTCTCGACATCTTCGCCTACGTAGCCCGCTTCGGTGAGCGTGGTCGCATCGGCGATGGCGAACGGCACGTCGAGCACTTTGGCCAACGTTTGCGCTAAAAGGGTCTTGCCGGTGCCGGTGGGACCGATGAGGAGAATGTTGCTCTTGGCCAGTTCCACTTCGGCGGTCGAGCGCTTGTTCATCTGGATGCGCTTGTAATGGTTATAGACGGCGACGGCCAGCTTACGCTTGGTAACGTCCTGTCCGATAACGTATTGATCCAGATACTCCTTGATTTCAAGGGGCTTGGGAAGTTTATTCGGAAGTCCCTGCGCGGGCTCACTGCGATCGTCTTCAAGAATCGAGTTGCATACGGCGATGCACTCGTCGCAAATATAGGCTCGGGGATAGTCGCTCGGCGAGCTGATCAGCTTTCCGACGGCATCCTGGCTTTTGTGGCAAAACGAACAGCGCAGCGTTTCGTCGGAGCCAGACCTTTTCAAACAGTGACCTCCCGGCGGGGTGCGGGTCCCAGCGACCCAAGGGCAATTCGCCCCTACCGATGATTATATTATCGCCGGAATGGGGCGGCGCGGCAATTGGGTTCGCGACGTTTACAAATCTTCCAGCGGAACGGCCTGAATCCCATCGTTCAGGGGGTAGGCGCGGGACACGCGACCTACGATGGCTCGGCGCACGACGGCGGCTTCTCCGAGGATTGCGGAAACCTGTTTCAGGGCGCGCTGATCGCGGTCGTCCGGGCGCTCGACGTACTTGGCTTCTAGAAGTTCGTACTGCCCGCCGCGGTCGATGACAAAGTCCACTTCGCGGGTGCGGTCGTTGTAGAAGTAGATTTTCCAGCCGCCGTGGCGGGCGAACTCGCGTTTGCGGAGTTCGGCGAAGACCAGGGATTCCCAGATATTGCCGCGGAGGGGGGAGCGGTTGAGGTCGTCCACGCTGAAAATGTTCAGGAGCGTGCATAATATGCCCGTATCGGCGATGTAGAGCTTGGGCGACTTCACGAACTGTTTTGATTTGTTGTTGAACCAGGGTTCTAGAAGATGGATCTGGCCAGAAGCTTGGAGCGCTGTCAGCCATTGGTTGGCCGTTGAAGGACTGATGCCGATGTCGCGGGCGAGATCGTTTTTGTTAAGAAGCTGGCCGCTTCGAATGGCGCAGGCCCGCATGAAGCGCTCGAAGTCGCGCAGACTGGTTACTTGCAGGATGTTCCGAACGTCGCGCTCCAGGTATGTGGCGATGTAGGAGCGGTAGAAGGCTATGCTATCCAGTTTGAGATCGCGGTAGAGTTCGGGGTAACCGCCTCGGACTATGATTTCTTCGATTGTGAAATCGGGTGCGGCTTGCCGGATTTCGCTTAAGGCTAGCGATTCGAGTTCGAGGATTTCGATTCTTCCGGCTAGCGACTCGGAAATGTCCTGCATTAGGGGGAACTTGAGGGATCCCGTTAGCAGGAAGAGGCCTTTCTCGTCTCGGCGGCCATCGATCACTACTTTCAGGTAGCGAAAAATGGAGGGCGCATATTGGATTTCGTCGAGGATGAGCGGCGGTTGGTGAATGCCTATGAAGGTTAGGGGATCTTTTTCGGCTAGTTCGGCGTCGGTGGGGAGGTCGAGCGAGATGAATTTGTGTTTTGGGAAGGCATCTTGAAGGAGCGTGGTCTTTCCGGTTTGCCGCGGGCCGGTTAAGACTATGGAAGGACGTGAGTTGGCAGCTTTTACGACGCGGCCTTCCATAATACGCTTGATGTTCACATATCCATTCTAGCTTACTACCGCATAAATTATGCGATGAGATCGTACAATTTGTGTTGTAGTACTTAACATGATGTGTTTCAACTACTTGCAGCTTCCGAAGCTACCTTCCGGGACTGTTCAAACAGCAAATTCAGTACTTTGTTGGTGCGAATCTGCATAGCGATCCGGCGAAGGGTGCCGTTTTCTTCAAGAGTCTTGCGGACGGTAGGAATGGCCTGGCGCTCGCGGCGGGCGATGGTCGCCACTTCACGATCGATTTCGTGATTCAGAACTTCGATGGCTTCACGATCCGCGATCTTATCGAGGAGAATGGACGCCTTCACTTCGCGAGCGGCGCGTTCGCCTTGCGCTTTTCGAATTTCATCCCACTTGAGATCGAGCTTATTCACATCGACGCCCGCTCCCGCCAGCTCATAGAGGCGTGATTCGACATTGGCTTGAATTTGCCGGTCGATGAAAGCGTCGGGAACTTCAAATGAGTGGGCGTCGACCAACTGATCCACGAGTTTGTTCTTGGCTTCACTCTGAGCGACGGCTTCGCGCTCACGGACAAGCGTCTTGCGGATTTCTTCGCGAAGTTCGGCAACCGTTTGGAAGTCGCCGAGGTCTTGTGCGAACTCGTCGTTCAATTCGGGTAGCTCTTTCTTACGCAAGCCTTTAACGGTCAGATGGAACGTGACCTTTTTGCCGGCTAGCTTTTCTGCGCCGTAGTCTTCCGGATATTCCACCTCTACATCCATCTCGGCGCCGGGCTCTCGGCCGCGAAGGGCTTCGGTGTAGGCGGCGATGGTGTGCTCGCCTCCAACGTGAAGCATGACTTCTTCCTGTTCGACGGGTTCGCCATCGATACCGGCTGTGCTCTTCAGCGCTACGACAGCATGATCGCCATCCTGAATGGGACGAGGATCGATATTCACGTAGTCCGCGCGCCCGTCGCGCAGGGTTTCGATACGCTTGTCCACATCTTCTTCGTTGACCACCGGTTCTTCGTACGGCACCGTGAGGCCGCGGTATTCGCCGAGTTCGAATTCGGGCATGACTTCGAACTCAGCTTTGAAGTGGATGTCTTCGTTGTCGTGGAAATGGACGTCGGTGACGTTGGGATTGCCAACAACCTTCCAATCTTCCTTTTCAGCTCGAGCGCGGAAGGCCTTGGGAACGAGCTTTTCCACAACTTCCTGTCGAATGTCTTCTTTGAACCGCGAACGAATAATCGAGATTGGCGCTTTACCGGGACGAAAGCCTTGAAGACGCACTTTCTGTTGGAGGGAGTTGACGACGCGGTCGGTTTCCGCCTGTACCTCGGCGACGGGAATGGTGATCTCAGTAGTGCGCTTGATTTGCGAGGTTTCGCTCATTGGGGGCCTTCCTAAACAGACGGAAGGCCGGGTCTTTGCCGGACCCGGCCAAGGTGGACAAATGCTACGCGCGAGCTCCCGCGAGGGCGCCCGCTCCGCTGCGGAGCGTCTCGGCCCGGTCGCACGCTTCCCAGGAGAAGGAGGCTTCGGTGCGTCCGAAGTGGCCGAAGGCGGCAGTGGCTCGGTAGATGGGGCGTCGCAGTTGAAGATGCTCGATCATCGCTTTGGGGGTAAGCGAGAAGTTTTCGCGAACCAAATCGACGAGGCGTTCATCGGAAACTTTGCCGGTGCCGAAGCTATCGACACGAACGCTGACCGGTTCCGCAACGCCGATGGCATAGGCCAGTTGCACTTCGCAACGGTCGGCGAGACCGGAGGCGACCAGGTTCTTCGCCACGTAGCGAGCCATGTAGCAGGCGGAACGGTCGACCTTTGTCGGATCCTTGCCCGAGAAGGCCCCGCCGCCATGACGGCCCATGCCGCCGTAGGTGTCGACGATAATCTTCCGGCCGGTAAGGCCGGTATCGCCGTGCGGGCCGCCGATGACGAAGCGGCCGGTCGGATTGATGTGATATTTGGTACCCGAATCGATCATGCCCGACGGGATGATTGGATCGATGACATGCTTTTTGACCTTGGCGCGAAGCTCCTCGGTCGAGATGGTGTCGTGATGCTGCGTGGAAACGACCACGGCGTCGATGCGGGCGGGTTTGCCGCCGGCGTATTCAACGCTGACTTGGGACTTGCCGTCGGGACGAAGAAAATCGAGCTGACCGATACGCCGGACTTCACTTAGCTGACGCACCAGCTTGTGGGCGAGCATGATCGGAAGCGGCATCAACTCTTCGGTTTCGTTGCAAGCGTAGCCGAACATAAGGCCCTGATCGCCCGCGCCGCCGGTGTCGACGCCCATGGCGATATCCGGGGATTGGGTTTGGATGGTATTGAGAACGGCGCAGGTTTTACAGTCGAAGCCGTAGCTGGCGTCGTTATAGCCGATGTAGTCGATGACGTCGCGCACGAGGCGCGGAACATCGACATAGGTTTTGGTGGTGACTTCGCCGGCAACGATGGCTACGCCGGTCGTAACCAGCACTTCGCAGGCGACGCGGCTCATGGGATCGTCGGCAAGTACGGCATCCAGAACGGCATCCGAGATCTGATCGGCAATTTTGTCCGGATGGCCCTCGGTAACAGACTCCGAAGTAAAGATATGACGCATTCTATCGGACAAGTTTCGGTGTCCTCCAATCGCTAGGATTCAGTTGAGGAAAACAACACCATGTTCGGAGGCCGCGGCCAAGGCCATTCGAACCCGTACCCGCCACTGCTGGCCACATGGAAAGTGCGATAGGGGGTGAACCGGGGAAGTTCCTGCTTCCTAATAGTGTACCGGACGGCAGCCCTCGCCTTCAACCGGCTCTTGCCTTACTCTCTCCGGCCCCCGCCAAGCAGGCGCAGAAGGATGTTCAGTGTGGCGACAAAGATATTAAATACCCCTGCGAACAGGGCCAAGGCGCCGGGAACGGCGCTGTCGGAATCGGGGCTGTTGAGAATAGCGCTGGTGGAGGATACGAGCGCAATGACGCCCATAGCTCCAATGCCAATAGAAATCAGAATTCCGAGGGGGCCAATGTTCAGAAAGCCGTTGAGAACCACCGCGCCAATTACCGAGAAAAACATGCCGACCATGAGTCCGCGAGGGGCGCGGAAAGTGCGCCCGGAGGCGTAAACGTAAAGCGTGATCGCGACGAAAACGATGGCGGTTATGCCAAGGGCGGCGAGAATGAGCGTCGGATTGACCATCGCCGCCACCCAAAGCAGTGGGGAAATCGCGATTCCGGCGACGAAGCCGTCGGCGACAAGCGCGGCGGGCCCGAGAACGGGATGGTGCCGCACGGCCATGGCGATCATCGGAACCGCGTTCAGCAGCACAAGCGCCGCGATCCAACCCAGCCATCCAGCGAAAAAACGCGCCAACGTTTCCGAAGTCGCGCCGACGTAACCACCAGCAAGCGCGCTGATAACGGCCAATCCGAACAAAGCGTAGGTTTGCTTGATAACAGCGGCTTGACCCTCGGTTAGGACGACGGTGGACGTCAAACGGCCGAAGGTTGAGGTTTCCTGATAAGTGCTCATGCTCCTTGAAGTCTACGCGGCGCCGGGTTGTGGGGCAAGAGGCCACATTTGGAAGAGGAGTTAGGATCAAGCGATGCGCCTTCTGTTGCTTACCGTCGCGATGGTTCTCGGCGCCGCCGAGGTCGGTCCAGACAAGGGTAGCCTTCTAGCCGTCGGCGGCGGTGATGTGGGCGTGGAGATTCAGCAGCGGTTTTTGCGGATGGCGGGCGGCCCCGATGCACCGCTGGTAGTGGTGCCCACGGCGGGGGAATGGGAGAGCTACGGTGACGACAGTCACGACGCCCAGTTCTGGCGAAAGGCCGGCTTTCGCAATGTCGCCGTTCTTCATAGCCGTGATCGGGCGGTGGCCGATTTGGCATCGTTCACGGCGCCCCTCGCGTCCGCTCGCGCCGTTTGGTTCTCGGGCGGCAGGCAGTGGCGGCTGGTCGATGCTTACCTGGGCACGCGGACTCAACGCGAGATCGAAGCGGTGCTTCAGCGGGGAGGCGTGATCGGCGGTAGTTCGGCGGGAGCTACGATTCAAGGGTCCTACCTGGTACGCGGCGCGCGAGCAGGGAACACAATCATGATGGCTCCGGGGTATGAGCAGGGCTTCGGGTACTTGACGGGGGTCGCAATCGATCAGCACTTGCTCCGGCGTCATCGGGAGAAGGATCTGCTGCCGGTGATTGCGCGCTTTCCAAAGTTGCTCGGAATCGGGATCGACGAAGCCACGGCGGTGGTTGTGAAAGGCGACCTTATGGAAGTGATCGGCGTGAGCAAGGCGGCGATTTACGACGCCGGATATGGCCGGAAACCGGGATATTACTTCCTGAAGCCCGGTGACCGGTTCGACCTGAAGGCGCGGCGAGCGTTGCGCGCCGTGAAGTAGACTATAATGCGATTGTAAGGAGGCCGCATGAGATCGATTGGCGTACCTGAGCTGGTCATCATTTTGGGCATTGCCGTTCTACTGTTCGGCGGTCGCAAAATCCCCGAGGTAGCGAAGGGCTTGGGCGAAGGCATCAAGAACTTCAAGAATGCCCTAAAGGGCGACGAGAAGGTGGAAGAAAAGAAGCAGGCGTAAAGCGGCCTTGCAGGCTCGTCCCGCTGCAATTTAGGGGACTGGGCGATATCAGTTTCTAAACGGCGAAACCCCGCGGCATGGCGCTGCGGGGTTTCGTTTTTGGACGCGGAAAACTACTTCTTTTTCGGCGGGACAATGGCGTCTTTGCAGGCCTTCGCCACGCGGAACTTGACGACCTTCTTGGCCGGAATCTTGATGGCTTCGCCGGTGGCGGGGTTGCGGCCCATGCGCGCTTTGGTGTCGCGCAGGACGAGCTTGCCGATTCCGGGCATGGTGAACATCTTGTTTTTCTTGGTTTCGGCGATCGCGATGGCGGCCAGCGCTTCCATGCCAGCCTTGGCTTGTTTGCTGGTGACGCCGACTGTCTCGGCGAGCTTCTTAATCAACGCGGCTTGCGTCATTTTCTTGGCTTCGGCCATGTGGAATGCTCCTTATCTACCCAATGAACTTCCGGAGCGGGCTTGTTCAGGCTGACGTGGCTCGGATCCACGTTTTTGGACCGAAACAGAAACGCCCGGATATGTTTTCGAGCCTCAGCATAGCGAAACCAGCCGCCGCTGTAAAGCCAAAAAGTGTGATTTTCCTAGGTTTTTTACGACCGGGCACCGCCGAAAGGGCTGAAATCAGGGGTTCAAGGCTTTGTAAACGTCCCTTTTGCCGATGCCATAACGCTTTGCCAGCGTTTTGATGGCTTCCATACGGCTTTTTCCGGAGGCTTCGATTTCGGCTACCTCGGAAGTGAGATCGGCGTCACCGAGGGCTCGTGCGACGGCGATTGGGCGTCCGATCAACAGCGTAATCTCTCCCTTGATAGCGGGGCGCGCGCCCAACGTGTTTGAAACCTCGGAAACGGTGCCCCGCAGAAACTCCTCGTGAACTTTCGTCAATTCCCGGGCGACGGCGCAGGCACGATCGCCCAGTACGGCCGCAACGTCCTTGAGCGACTCTAGTATCCGGTGAGGAGCTTCATAAAAGATCAGCGTGGCTTCGATTTCGCACACGGCTTCGAGCACCGCGCGGCGTTGGCTGGGCTTGGCTGGCAAGAATCCGCCGAAATAGAAGGCGTCCGTAGGCAGCCCGGAGGCCGCGAGGGCACAGATAGCCGCCGACGCTCCGGGGATGGGGACCACGGCCGCTCCAGCCTCGATGGCGGCGCGTACAAGGCGGTAGCCGGGATCGGAGACGAGCGGCATGCCGCCGTCTGAAACCAGCGCAATTGTCCGGCCGGCCTCGAATTCGGCTGCCCACTCCACACTGCGTTCCGCATCGTTATGCTCGTGATAGCTTCGCATCGGTTTGTCGATGCCATATGCTTCCAGGAGTTTGGCCGTTTGCCGGGTATCTTCACAGGCAATGAAATTAGCCTGTTTGAGGCTCGCGATGGCTCGTTGGGTGAAATCGGCGAGATTGCCGATGGGAGTGGCCACCAGGTAAAGTGTCCCTGGCATAACGCACAGTATGACACCCTACAGGAAAATGAGGGCTTTACCGATAGTTTCGTAGGCCGTTCCTCTAGTGGCGGCGGCCGTGGAATGGCATCATATGAGTGAAGTTACCGAGACCGGACAAGAGAGGACCGAAACTCTGGCGGCAGATACGATGGCGGGCGCGGCCGCGCCCCAAAGTTACCTTTGGCAGGTACCTGGCAAGAACACGCGCGTTCTGCTGGATTTCGACGTCGTCGACCGGCTGCTGCAGGAAGTGATGCGCGGATTCGGTGTTATCCCGAAGCGCGGCATTGAGGTCGGTGGAATTCTCTTGGGAAGTTTCGGCGAAGGCGGCGAAGTTCGTGTGATGGACTTCGAACCGGTGTCCTGCCAGCATACGCGCGGCTCCTCTTACCTGCTTTCCGATGAGGAGTTGGGGAAGTTCCGCACGGTTCGGGAACGTTGGGCCTCGTCGGATCGCGCCGGTATTCAGGCCGTCGGATTCTATCGTTCTCATACTCGGGAGGGCTTCGGCCTGAGCGACGACGATCTGACGCTCTTCGACGCGCAGTTCAGCAACCCCGGCTCGGTTGTTTTGCTGGTTAAGCCGTTCGCCACCAGGGTCAGCATCGGTGCGCTCTTTTTTCGCGAAGAGGACCGCATGAAGTCGGACTCCTCCTACCAGGAATTTCCGTTCCGCCGGAAAGAATTGGGCGGTGGGGACGCCTCCGCGGAGCCAGAGCCGCCGGCGGAAGCACAGCCGGAACCGCCTGCCGCGCCCGTGCCCACGCCAACCTTTACGTTCGGTGGCTATGCTGGAAATTCCGAGGCGCCTTCTAACCCGCCAAAATCCGCAACTCCGGCGCCTACACCGCCCCGGCGTTCCGGCGGCCACGCCGATGGAGCGGCGAAAACGGATGCGAGGCCGAACCGAAATGGCTGGATCTGGATCCCATTGTCATTTATCTTTCTCTTGCTGGGAGTGATTCTCGGAGTTCAAGTCGCCCTCAGCGTCAGCAGCAAGCTTCCTGTGAGCCTCAGGCCTCCGGACCCGTACACGATGCATCTCACCGCGAGTCCATCCGGCGATAGCGTTCACGTACGGTGGGACCGTGGCGCTCCGGCAATTCAAGACGCGCCCCGCGGCGTTCTGCACATTCAGGATGGCGCGAGCCAGCAACGCGTCGATCTGGACGCGCTTCAACTTCAGAACGGCAGCGTGATCTATCGGCGAGCGACGACGGAAGTAACCTTTCGCCTGGAAGTGATGACGCGCGATCGCGTTACGGTGACCGAAACAGCGGAATTCAAGGCGCGTTAGGCGGCGTCGGAATCGTCCGTATCGAACGGAGCCAACTCGTAAGGCACCCGGCGTTTGCGCATCTGCCGGGAGAACTCGAGCAGGGCCGCCCTATACGGGGGCTCCGGCCCGACCGTCAAGTCCAGCTTTTCTCCGCAAGCGGAGGGCCTGATCCTCACTGTTGAGCGCGGCGGCACTTTTCCTTCCGAAACCATGACTGCCAATGGCTGCAACAGCAGCCTTTGAATCGTGCGCCGCAACTCACGCGCGCCGTAGCGCCGGCTGGCGCCGTGCCGTAGCAACAATTCCCGGGCCGGCTGCCCCAGATCCAAACGAAACGCCCGGGTGCCATGGCGCTCGGTAATCAAACTCTGCAAGTTAGCCAGTTGCTGATCGAGAATCAACTCGAGCGCGGCTGCGTCGAGTGGCTGGTAGCTGACTACCCTGTCGATCCGGTTGACGAACTCCGGAGAGAACTTGCGCCGGACGGCGCCGATGCCAATTTTCCCCAATTTACCTTTGGTTTCGCTTTGCCCGGCACGATCGGCAACAGCCTCGAATCCGAAACGAGGTTCCAACTCGCGCATCATCTCCGTCGCGCCAAGGTTAGAGGTGAGGAAGATGAGAGAACGCTCAAAGTTGACCGACGAATTATCGCCCAGGCGCAAAGTGCCCTTGTCCAGGACCCCCAGCAGCAGGCGCGCCAGCGACGGTGCGGCCTTTTCTACTTCATCGAACAAAACGATCGAGAGTTCGCAATGTTCTGTGGTCAACGCGTTGAGCTTGGCTTGGGTAATCATCGGCTGCGTCTCGCGATGACCCAAGTATCCGGGCGGCGCGCCAATGAGTTTCGCGACTTCATGCTCCATCTGAAACTCACCGCAATCGACTTTCAGAAAGTGCTTTTCGCTCCCGTGCAAGACTTCGGCCAAACATTCGACTGTGCGCGTCTTTCCCGTCCCCGTAGGACCGAGCAGCAGGAAAACGCCTACCGGCCGACCCGCCGGAGCCAGTCTCGCTTGGAACATTCGAACGAAGGGAACGACCGCCTCTACGGCCTCCGGCTGTCCCACCAACCTTGAGCCTAGGGCTTTGGTGAGATCTCCCGGCGGATTTGGCTGCGGCTTTCGGTTCTGCGTTGTCGTTCGCATGCTCTCCTCTCGTCATGAGAATAGAGCCGGCCCGCACGTCTACCATCACGCAAACCTGCCCTATTTCGTCGCGAGGACGAGAGTAGACCCATAAAATGAATTGGTTACATCGAGTAGCGGCGACGGAACATCCGCGCCATTCGCTTGTGACCGTGATTTTTGGAAGGACCGGCTATTTATGCCGGTAGGTGATGCGGCCCTTCGTCAAATCGTAGGGCGACATCTCGACGGTAACTCGATCTCCGGCCAAAACGCGTATCCGGTTCCGCCGAAGTTTGCCGGCCAGGTGCGCGAGCACTAGCCTTTCATCCACATCAAGCTGAACGCTGAACTGACCAGCCGGGAATTTTTCCACCACCGTCCCGGTGACCTCAATACAATCCTCTTTACTCATTGACCTCCATCAGAGGAAAGTATAGCGAAAGAATTGGCCTTAAAGACGAATCGGGTATTTCCGGAAACTCCGGCTCGCACGCTGGCGTCATTTTTGTACTACCTTCTGATGTGGAAGTAGCGGAGGACTAAGTGCAATCCTTTGAAGGCGTCCGGATACTGGTGACGGGAGCTGGGCGTGGCATCGGGAAGCGGCTGGCCGTTGGCTTTGCCGGCTGCGGAGCGAAGGTCGGCTTGCTCGCGCGCAGCAAGGCGGAGTTGGACTTGACGCAATTGGAGATCGATCACGCGGGCGGCACGGCGATGCGGCTGCGTGGCGATGTGCGGCAATTGGATCAGGTGCAGGCCGCGGTTGATCGCATGCGTGCGCAGTATGGCGGCATCGATGTCCTGCTGCACGCGGCCGCGATTCAAGGACCGATCGGGCCTTTTGTCGAGAATTCGCTCGACGACTGGTGGGATACGGTCAGCACGAACGTTCGCGGGGCGGCGAATTGCGCGCGAACGCTCCTGCCGGAGATGATTTCGCGGCGTCATGGGAAGCTGATCTTCCTGAGTGGCGGCGGGGGGACCAAACCGCGGCCTAACTTCACGGCCTATGCGGCATCAAAGGCTGCGCTGCTGCGCTTCGCCGAAACGCTGGCTGAAGAAGTGCGCGGTCACAACGTTCAGGTGAACTGCATGTCGCCCGGCGGCACCTACACGCACATGACGGACGAAATTTTGCGCGCGGGAGACGGAGCGGGCGAGCGTGACTATCAGGAGGCGCTCGATGTCCGGCTTACAGGGGGTACTCCGGTCGACAAGCAGATTCAACTGGCGATGTTTCTCGCCAGTGAACGCTCCAATCACGTGAGTGGCAAGCTGATTCACGTTCACGATGACTGGAAGCGCCTGGAAGGCGCCGCGGTGAATCCAGAATTGTTCACGTTGCGCCGCGTCATGAAGGTGTGACGGCGGCTGATAGACTGAGGGCGTTATGCGCTTATGCTTGGCCTTTGCGCTTTCGTTTGCCCTCGCTGGTTGCGTCTTCGCGCAGCCGCCGAAGAAGCGGATCCTGGCAATCGGAGCCGTGAAAGGATGGCAGCACGAAGCTACGTCACACGGCTTGGCCACGATTTGGAAACTAGGCCAGGAGAGCGGTCTTTGGGAGACCTTTATTCGCACGGATACGCAGTTGCTGACCAAGAAGACCTTGGAAGCGAACGCCAAGAATCTGGATTATTTCGACGCCGTGATTTTCTATACAACGGGCGAGTTGGATATGGACGATTCGCAGAAGGCCGACCTGCTGAAATTTGTGCGCGACGAAGGAAAGGGCTTTATTGGAGTGCATTCGGCCGCGGACACGTTTTATACCTGGCCGGAGTATGGGGAAATGATCGGCGGCTATTTCGATTTGCATCCGTGGAATCAATTTCTGGCGCCGGTGATTGTGGAAGATCTGGAGAATCCCATCGTCCGTCATTTCCCAGCCGAGTTCCGCGTTCACGATGAGATTTATCAATTCAAGAATTACTCGCGCGACCGGGTTCGTGTGCTGATGCGGCTGGATCACAGCAAGATTCCACTGAACGCCGAGGGCGTACACCGGACCGACAACGATTTCGCCGTGGCCTGGATTCGCAACTATGGCAAGGGCAGAGTATTCTATTCGACGCTCGGTCATCGCGAGGATTCGTGGGACAGGCCAGATGTTCAGACAATGTGGCGGGAGGCGATCAAATGGACGCTTGGTTTGACCGAGGCCAACGCCACCCCGCGTCCGCTCTCTCAATAACGAAATGAAAACCAGACGAGAAGTTTTTGTAACGATAGCCGCGGCTGCTCCGGCCGCCGCTCAAGCGCCGCATGCCCATCCAGGTCATGACGATATCGGCGCCGGCGGCAAGCCAAAGTCGCCAAAGGCAAAGGTGTTGAATGCCTCCGAGATGAATACGCTTGCAGCATTGTCGGACTTCATCATTCCGCGCTCCGATACGCCCGGAGCGAGCGACGCGGGAGTGCATTTCATCATCGACAGCGTACTTGCGGGACAGACCGAGCGGCTGGCCTCATTCCGCGCGGGCCTCCGGCCTTTCCTGAAGCTGGACTCAGCGAAGAGGCTTGAACGTCTGACAGCGCTGCACGCCGGTAAAGATCCTTTCTTCCGCATGCTGAAGGATTTGACGGTCGAGGCTTACTATTCGACGCGCGAGGGACTTGCGACCGAACTTGGGTGGACCGGCTACACGCCGCAAGCGGAATACAAGGGCTGCACGCATCCCGAACACCAGTGGAAGAAGGCGTGAGCGTGCAGTCCACAGTTCACGATGTCGTCATTATCGGAAGCGGAGCGGCTGGAGGCATGGCCGCGTGGAATCTGACACGGCAGGGCGCGAATGTACTGATGCTCGACGCGGGGACTCCTTTTCGCCGCTCCACATTCTGGACTCATGTGAAGCCGTGGGAATGGCGCGAGCGCATGGAAGCGGGGCGGCGGCCACCCCCCTTCCGCCTGGATGATCGTGAGCAGCCTTACGACACTCCCAAGGGACAGCCGTTCGATTTGTTCCGCGTTTGGGGGCGCGGCGGCAAGACCAACGTGTGGGGGCGTGTATCGCTCCGTTACGGCGATGTCGATTTCGAAGGTCCAGCGCGCGACGGTTGGGAGATCGACTGGCCGATTCGCTACAAGGACATCTCCGGCTACTACGACCGCGTCGATCAGTTGATCGGCGTGTGCGGCGGGCCGGAAGACCTGGACGTTCTCCCCGGCAGCAAGTATCACCTGCCACCGCCAGCGATGCGTTGCGCCGAGCAGTTATTGCGAAAAGCGGGCAAGTCCGCCGGCATCGATTTCGTGCATGGGCGGCGGGCGGTTCTCACGCGACCACATAATGGCCGCGCAGCCTGCCATTATTGCGGAGCCTGCGGGCGCGGTTGTGACATTAGCGCGTTCTTTAACTCAAGCGATTATCTGCTGGAACCCGCGATGAAGACCGGGCGCTTGAGCGTGATCGACAACGCGGTAGTGGCTCGCGTACTGGCAGGCGATAACGGCCTCGCGAGCGGCGTGCAGTACTTTGACCGTCTCACCAAAGCCGAGCGCACCGTAAGGGCTCGAATCGTAATCGTCGCCGCGTCAGCCGTCGATTCGACGCGCATTTTGCTCAATTCCAAGTCGCCGCGCTGGCCGAATGGCATCGGCAACTCGAACGACGTGGTCGGCCGCTACCTTTGCGAGCAGATTCGCTTTCACGTTTTCGGCTTCATGCCAGAGTTGATGGGCACAAAGGCGCTGAACGACGACGGCATTAGCGGCGAGCATATGTACATGCCGCGCTACAACCATCGCGATGGCCGCAAACGCGACTATTTGCGCGGCTTCGGCATGCAGCTTTGGAATACAGGCGCACAATCCAACGCGAACTTCGCCAAATCGCTGGACGGGTTTGGGCTTGAGTTCAAAAAGAGCGTTAAGCGGCGCTATCCCGCGTTGCTCGGCATGCATCCATACGGCGAAGTGTTGCCGTATCGCGACAATCGCGTGGTAGTGGATGCGAAGCACGTGGATCGCTATGGCGTTCCGGTGGCTCGCATTGAGTTCACCATTCGTGAAAACGAGCGCAAGATGGCCGCCGAAATGTACGACATGGCGGAAAGCCTGCTTCGCGCAGCCAAAGCTGAAGTGCTGCCCTTTGAGCGCGGCACGATCGATCCGCCTGGCGCCGCCATCCACGAGCACGGCACCGTTCGGATGGGGCGCGACCCAAAGCGCAGCGTGCTGAACGGCTTTTGCCAGATGCACGAAGTGAAGAATTTGTTTTGTGTGGATGGCGCTGCGTTCCCCACAGCCACGGAGAAGAATCCGACACTCACGATCCTTGCTGTCGCCTGGCGCGCTACCGACTACCTTGCGGCGGAGATGAAAGCCGGACGCCTCTAGGCGGCGCATTCCGGCTACGGTCACCGAAGCACGTATCTAGGTGGCCGGCAACGGATTGGCCTGGATGCTCACCAACTCAGGCCCTGCCATGCGCTTCAACTGTCCGCATGCGGCGTAGATATCCAGGCCACGCGGCCTGCGGATGAAGCAAGGCACGGAGCGCGCCACGATTTCCTGGAAGCCGCTGACGCGCTCCGGGGCCGGAGTTTCGAAGGGAATGCCGGGGCCCGGGTTCAAGGCAATCAGGTTTACTTTCGCTTTGAGATTGGCCAGTAATCGAACGACGCGTCGGGCGTCGGCGTCATTGTCGTTGACTCCGCGAAGGAGAACATATTCGAAGGTCAGGTGCTCCCAGGGGCGAAGCGGGTACGCACGGCAAGCTTCGATCAGGTCTTTCAAATGCCATTTGCGGGTGATGGGCATTAGCTCGCGGCGCTGCTCTTCGGTGGAAGCATTCAGCGAGATTGCCAATTTCGGGCGCACCTCGGCCGCGGCCAGTTCCTCGAAGCGATTGAGGATGCCTGAAGTCGAAAGCGTGATCCGGCGCTCGGTCATGCCGACGCCCTTTTCATCGCACAAAATTTTCACCGCATGAAGGACGTTCGGAAGATTGAGGAGCGGCTCGCCCTGACCCATCAGGACGAGGTTCATTTGCCGCGAGGTTGGATCAAGCCCATGCAGCGAAGAGAGCAGAAGCACCTGACCGACGATTTCCCCCGCGGTCAAATTCCGCTCCAGACCCATGAGCGCGGTCAGGCAAAACTTGCAATCGACCGGGCAGCCGACCTGAGTGGAGATGCAAAGCGAGTCGCGGCGCTCTTCGGGCA
>Ga0187894_10002788_pt1 | contig 20505 bp, 15 predicted proteins | sample GBC1701081metaG_FD_136650 | JGI IMG/M metagenome (GOLD analysis project Ga0187894, IMG submission 136650) | White microbial mat communities from a lava cave in the Kipuka Kanohina Cave System on the Island of Hawaii, USA - GBC170108-1 metaG ...
GAAAAAGATGAAGGTCGCCGGAATATATTCGCCGCAGATCGGGTCGAGAATAAAGATGTCGCTCGGCGCGATGCAGCGCGCGCTGGACGCCGAAAACAAATGCTTCTCGATCCTCGTCAAAGTCGCTGACCGTGACAAACAGGAAGAGATGGTCCGGCGAATAGACGCGGCGTTGCCCGGCAATCAGGTGATCCTGACGCGCGACATCGGTCTGAGTTTCAGACGCGAAATCCCGGGCATTCAGGGATTCGTCAGAGCCGTGATGGGGCTTTCGATTGTCGTCAGCTCGCTCGTGATTCTGCTGGCGATGTACACGACAATCACCGAGCGTACGCGCGAAATAGGCATTCTGAAATCGCTCGGCGCTTCGAAGGCTTACATCATCGGTGTGATTGAAAAAGAGGCCATCGCCATCAGCCTGATCGGCGTCGTCGCCGGGCTGATCCTGGCTTTGATCGCGGCGTTCGGGATCGAGCGGGCGACGACCTTGCAGCTTGAATTTCACTGGACGTGGATTTTGACGGCGGCGTTGATCGGACTCGGCGCGGGAGCGATTGGCGCGCTTTACCCGGCGGCGCGCGCGGCGAACCAGGATGCGGTGAAGGCTCTGTCCTACGATTGAGGGCGAGCGCGGGGTAAAATACCGCGGGCGGTTTGAGATTTTCAAATGAGCGCAATCCTAAAAACTGAAGATTTAAAGATGATCTACCGCGTGGGCAAGGTTGACGTCAACGCGTTGCGCGGGGTCAACCTGTCGGTCGCGCCGGGCGAATTCGTTGCGATCATGGGGCCGTCCGGATGCGGCAAATCCACATTGCTGCACATCCTGGGCGGGTTGCTCAAACCGAGTTCAGGCCGCGTGCTCGTTGACGGCGAAGATCTGGCCGCAATGAGCGACGCCGCGCGCACCGACATGCGCCGCCGCAAGATCGGATTCGTCTTCCAACGGTTCAACCTCTTCCCGACGCTGACAGCGGAGGGGAATCTGAAATTGGCCGAGCACATCCATGGCAACAGCAGGGGTAACGGCAGACGAGGCGTGGACGACGACACCCGCCGCGATATCTTGCAGTTGTTGCGGCTGGAAAATAAAATGCGGCACAAACCATTGGAGTTGTCAGGCGGTGAACAACAACGAGTCGCAATCGCGCGCGCCATCATCAATCGCCCCGCGATCATTTTGGCGGACGAGCCGACCGGAAATTTGGACACGGAAAACTCCACGATCGTGCTGGATATGCTGCGGAAGCTCAATCGAGAGCTCAAGCAGACGATTGTCATGATCACGCATAATCCCGAAGCGGCGGCGATTGCTTCACGAACAATCGAAATGCGCGACGGGATGATCGTCAAAGATCTATGAAGTCCATTCTGGTTGGAATAAAAAACGTCCTCCTTTGGTCTTACGCCCGTGGAACGTGGCAATACGACGCGCTCTGCCTGCTGATCGTGCTCGCGGTCTTTCTGGTTCCGAGCAGGTATTTCGGTGACCGTGATCGCGCGAAAGAGGTGGATGTGATCAAGCTGCGCGGATCGAATGAGGCCGGAGGGGCCGGCGAAACTTATGTCGAGGCTGTCGAGGCAGATGATTTAGACGAGTATTTGAAAGGAAAAAACAGGACCGAGCTGTCTCGAACTCCGAAAGAGGCGATGCGGCTTTATTTGAGCGATAAACTCGAAAGGAATGTCGTAATAGACAAATTGGAACCTTTCACAGCCTCCGATGGAAAGGTGATTTATAAGGTCTGGTTCAAATAAAAGTACATCGGTTGTAACCCTAAACGCCATACAGTATGGAGAAGTGATAAATGAAAAAGTTTATGTCCCTGGCGATCATCGCGGGAATGTCCCTTCTGTTTGCGGGAGCGGATCGCCGCGCTGACGCCAACACACAGCCCCAACTTTTAACCGGCATTCTCAACAAGATGGAGAAGGCCCATCAGGATTTGAAGAGTCTCAAGGCCGAGATGGTTCTTCAAAAGACCAACACACAGATCGGCGTTACCGATTCCGAATACGGCCAGTTGATTTACAAGCCCGGCGCGGCGAAATCGAAACAGAAATTGCGGATTGAATACACGAAACCCAGCAAAGACATCGTCGCGGTTGACGGCGACAATTTCGTTTTTTACCAGCCGCGCATCAACCAAGCCTTCAAGGGTCTCGCGTCCAAGCTCTCGAAAGGCAAGCAGGGCGGATTCACTCAATTCATCACGATTGGACTCAACGGCTCGCTCAAATCAGCGTCTGGTAAATACAACATCATCTTCATCAAAGACGAAGCCGTCAATGGCGTGATGACCAGTGTGTTGCGACTGACTCCGAAATCCAACGATCAATTCACGAGCGTTGAAATCTGGGTCAACCAACAGAACTCATTCCCGGTGCAGTTCCGCGGAACCGAGCGCAACGGCGACCTGACGATGGTCACACTCAAGAACCTGCAGTTGAACGCGAATGTGCCCGACGGCGCGTTCGCCGTCAATTTGCCGAAGGGAACGAAGATCGTGGATAAGTTCTAAATCAAACCATGCGAGATTGGTACCGCTGCCGCGCGCGTAAGCAAGCGGTTGACCGATACACAACCGCTTGCTTACGCGCGCGGTACTGTTTTCAACGGTCGCCGATAGGGACGAGCCATAAAACTCGTCCCTATTCGTTCGTAGAAAAAAACCCGCCTCCTCAGGAAGAGTCGTTCATGTCGTTCGTGACGACGCCCTGAAAGAATGAAAATCAACCATGAAGAAACGAGGATCGAGGATGGAAGATCGAGGATAGAACGGATGACGCGATCCTCGATCCTCGATCCTCGATCCTTGTTGCTTCGTGGTTGATTTTCCGAGGAGCGCCGCTCTGGCCCCAGGACTCGACAATGAAAGATGTTAGCAGCAGCAAACTGAAACGAATCGCCCGTGAGACGAAACTCGTCGCCAAAGGCCTGGCCTCAACCAGACATCCGATTTTGGCGCACGTCATTCCGATGCGCCGTTGCAATCTATCCTGCGGCTACTGCAATGAGTACGACAAAGTTTCAGAGCCAGTGCCGCTCGACGAGATAAAGAAACGCCTTGACCGGCTGGCTTCATTCGGAACCGCCGCGATCACCATCAGCGGCGGCGAGCCGATGCTGCACCCGCAAATTTACGAGATCATTTCGCATATCCGCTCGCGCGGGATGATCGCCGGGTTGATCAGCAACGGCTATTACATGACTCGCGAAAATATCGAAAAACTGAACCGCGCCGGACTCGAATACCTGCAGATCAGCATTGACAACGTCAACCCCGATAAGGTCTCGCAGAAGAGCCTGAGGGTGATTGACCGTTACCTCGTCTACCTCTCTCAATACGCCAAATTCCATATCAACATCAATTCGGTCATCGGCGGAGGGATCAAAAATCCCGAAGACGCGTTGGTCGTGGCCGAGCGCGCTGTCGAACTCGGATTCGGTTCGACGCTCGGTGTGATCCACGACGGCGCCGGACAGTTGAAACCGCTGAGCGGAGTCGAGGAAGAGGTCTATAAAAAGCTGCGGCGTTACGGCAAGAAGAAGTTCGGCTGGCTGAATCAGTTTCAGGACAACTTGGCTTACGGCCGCCCGAATGACTGGCGTTGCCGCGCGGGGGCGCGTTATCTGTACATCTGCGAAGACGGTCTCGTACATTACTGCTCGCAGCAGCGCGGCTTTCCGGGCATCCCGCTCGAAGAGTATACGCGCGAACACTTGGAGCACGAGTTTTACACCGAAAAACCCTGCGCGAAATTCTGCACCATCGCCTGCGTCCAGCAGGTCGCGGCGCTCGACAACTGGCGCGCGCCTCAGCGGCCTTTCGACCTTCCCGCCTCGACTTTTCCGAAAGAGGGCGATCAGAATGATGTCACGGATGAAGTAGTCAGGGCGGAATCCTGATCGGCGCCGCTGCCGCGCGCGTAAGCGAGCGGCGCATCACGCGGGCGACGCTTGCTTACGCGCGCGGCAGCGGTACCGCGCTCCAGATGGGCGTTTCCTTGACGAGAAGGACAATTGCTATGTCCAAAAATCCAAAGGCCAAGGCGCATGCTGAGTCCGGGCATCAACCTCAAACCAGATCGGCCAGATCGGAAAAGAGAAAACAAAAAATAATAGAGCGTGAAGGGAGAGAGCGGGATGAAGCCCTGAAACGCAAACGTTTACTGGCGCTTGCCGGCATTATAGGCTCTCTACTCCTCTTCGCTTTGATTTACGTAGTAAGGCTTAACCGGATGGCCGGGCATCCTTACGTTGATGACGCCTATTACGTTCTTCTGGGAAAGGCGCTGGCGACCGGACATGGTTATACCCTGATAAATACGCCGTCTCCAGGTATTGCGCCAATGTATCCACCAGGCTTTCCATTGCTCCTCTCCATAGTCTTTCGAATTGCGCCGCAATTTCCGCAGAATCTCTGGCTGCTTAAAATGGTTTCCATCATAGCGATGCTGGGGGCCGGCGTTCTTACCTTCTACTATTTCGAACGGATTCGGCAACTGCCTCAGCGCCTCGCCTTCGCAATCGCATTGATCACGGCTTTACATCCGGCGCTGGCGTTCTATGCGACTTCAACAGTGATGTCGGAATGTGTATTCACTGTGTTTCAGTTGGCGGCGATCATCAGCATCGAACGGCTCATCGTCTCCAAAGGCCGCGGTAAGTGGGGCTTTGCGTTACTCGGGGCGTTTCTTATCAGTTATACGTTTTTGATCCGATCAATCGGCGTCGCTCTCGTGGTTGGGGCGGTCGCGTATTTACTGAAGGAGCGGCTCATCCGCCCGGCGTTGATTTTTGTGCTAGCGACGGCTTTCCTGATCAGCCCATGGATGATTTACTCGCGGTCGCATCAACCTACGGCTGAGCAGCGCGTCGAGCAGCGGGGCTACATTATCCAGCCTTACACCACCAGCTTCTGGCAAAGAAGCGCTGGCGTCGCCAATTCAGGCGCAATCACCATAAGCGAATTGCCTGTTCGCATCTGGGGGCACATCGCCGACATTGGAGGACAGCAGATGGGAACCATCGCTCAACCTTGGCTGCTTCCCTTACTCGGCGGAATAGGAATGGGGCTGTTCTCAATTCTCCTGAGCGTTCTTGCTGTAATCGGGTTTGTATCCGTCGTCCGCGAAAAGGCGACGTTCGCAGAGATTGTCACGCCACTGTCGGTAGCGGTCATTTCGCTCTGGCCTTGGGAGCCGATTCGGTTTCTCTTACCACTTACGCCCTTCCTGATTTTTTACATTCTCCGGGGATTCCGCGCCGTTATTCTGTCGGCGCGACGCGGCGGTAAGGCTGCAAATCCGCAGCCCGGATTTGGAATCGGATGGGGGATGGGAATACTGGCCTGGTGTTTCGCCGCTGGTATCATTGTGGGCAATTTAAACTACATTCAAAAATTGGATGACCCACGCTCTACGCTTCGGAGAGACCAGGAGACCTTTGCTGAGATCGAAGCGCAGTTTCAATGGGTGCGCGAACACATGCCATCAGGAGAGGTTCTCGCCTCACTCAACCCCCCTTTGGTATATCTTTACACCGGGCATAAGACGATCTCCGGCCAAAATATCGTTGAGGATTGGGAGGAATGGAAGCGGTTGGGAGTGCGATACCTCGTTCTCACCTCGGCTTATGGCGCGCCTAAACAGGACTCGGCAGGCGCCAGAATCAACGTCGTCTATCAGTCCCGGCGCGATCAGAATGTGCGGGTGATTGACCTTGGGCTGCCATCATCGCGTGCTCCTTGGGTGGCTCCCGCGCCTGCCGCCACTCGATAGATCAACTCTAGCCAAACGTGTTATTCGGCAAGCGCCTCATTGACCAGTTCTTCAAACAACGGAACCAGATCACCGGCGTATTGCCTGAGGTAGTCCCGCACAAGCGTTAAATCCGCTCCGGCTTTGACAAGCTCAATGATATCCACCAGGTCTTTTCGTCGCTTCGCCACGAGTTTCATGTAAATGAGCGCCTCTATCGGAACGACCGCCAGGCCTTCGCTCATCGGAGGGTGATTGAGAACCTCTTCCATTTGCGAACCGAGCGAGGTGGGCGACAGGTAATCTATGCGTATCCCGTCCACTTCAATGGGGACGCCGGCTTTGAAGGCTACCAGCGATCCTTGACGATCAAACGCCTCTTCTCCCACTAAGAAATCTACATCGGTGGTGGCCCGGATGTATCCGTGCGCTCCGACCGCCAATCCCCCGGCCAACGCGTATCGGATGCCAAGATGATTCAACTGCGCGGCGGTCTTGACCGCCGCGTCACGCACTCTGGGCGCGACGAAACGAAATGTATCTTTGATGTCCATGTGATTTACCCGGCGACGGGGAATTTGAGCATACGACATTTGCATGGCCAATCTCTGCCTTCATTTTCTATTGAATGCGAGTCAGGGCAAAGTATAGGACTCCACTTGTTGAAGGCGCAATGACCTGCTCCGAATATGGCGCGGGGGTTGAGCAGGCGGAAGCGGCGCTACTCTGCCGTGGCTGTTTGGGCGCCGGTCCCTTGAGTCGTAGCCGCAATGTCAGCGCTTTGTAACGCCGCAGCCTGCTGTTTTATCAGGCGCGTCACCTGCGGCTTCAGCCAGAGCACGGCCAGCGCGGCTGCTATGACATTGCACGCGACCGCCGCCCAGAAGACCGGCGCCCAGGAGCCGGAGGCCGCCATCAACCAGGCGGCGCATGGGCCAGCGAGGATCGAACCGACGCCTTTTGAGGTGTACTGGATGCCATAATTGGTGGTCGCGTATTTGCTCCCGAAGATGTCGGCGATGGCCGCCGGGAAGAGCGAATAAATATCGCCCCAGGCGAAGAACATCAGGCCGGAGAGGGCGACGAACCAGATAGGGTGATTCACTAACAACGTGAGAGCCGTGATGGCTACCGCTTCAAGGATGAAGACCATCGCCATCGTGTCGTACCGTCCGAGATGATCCGAGACCCAGCCAAAGAATGGGCGCGCCGAGCCATTCAGCACCTGATTCAGCAGCAGGGTCAGGGTTAAGACGGTGAAGCCGCCAAAGAGAACGTACTTGTCGAAGCCGTAGGTAACACAGATTGGTTTCAACTGCGCCGCCATCATCAGCCCGCTGGCGGTGACCAAAGTCATCATCAAGTAGAGCAGGTAAAAGGATCCGCTCCGCAACATTTCCTGCGGCGTGTAATCGCGCGATGACTGCGGCGCCTTACGTTGCACCCTGGCTTTGATCGCCTCCCAGTTCGCCGGCGCCCAACCCGCTGGCGGCAGGCGCAGGAATTGGGCGGCGACGAGCGCCACGAAACCTTGAACGGCGCCCCAGAAGATGAACGCCGATTGATAGCCGCTGGTTTTGATCATGTGATCTATCGGAAGGGCCGTCAGCGCAGTGCCGAACCCGTATGAGCCAGCCACCATACCGACACACAGACCGCGCCGGTCCGGGAACCACTTCAGAGCGACTCCGATGGTGGCGCTATAAACCGCGCCAACTCCGATTCCACCGAGGCCATAAGCCACGTAGAGCGCGAGGAGCGAGTCGGCCAGACCGGCTCCGATCCACCCCATTCCCACCAACACACTAGCAAGAGCGACTACAATGCGCGGGCCGAAGCGGTCAACCAGGTAGGCATTGATCGGAAACAATCCCGTTTGAGCGATTACGAAAAAAGTGAGGGCCCACTGGACCGCATCCAGGCTGGCATGCAGACTCTTGGTCAGGTCCGTAGTGAATAGCGTCCAGGCATACTGGAGATTCGCAACGGCCAGCATGGCGATGATGCAGGCCGCCAGTTGGGACCAACGCGCGGCGCCTGGGTCAGGGTTCTGCGATGCGGTCATTCCACGCCTTCCTCTTTTATTGTTCGCGGCGACACGTTATCTTGGCGCGCTCCGCGTCAGTAATTTCACGCATGCGTATACCGCCTTGGCGCAAGGTAAAGACAACCCCATTTTGCCGCCCAGCTCAACCACCGCGCCTACAATCGCATCCAGCTCCAGCGGTCGTCCGGTCTCCACATCCTGCAGCATGGAGGTCTTGTGATGGCCTACCTTCTCCGCTCCCTCAAGCCGCTGCTCGATGGAGACGCCAATATCAATGCCCAATCTTTTAGCCACGGCATCGGCTTCCGCCATGATCTCCGCGGCTAAAGCGCGCGTCTCCGGGCTTTGGACAATCTCGACGAGCGTGGCGCGCGTGAGCGCGCTGATCGGATTGAACGCGACATTGCCCATCAGCTTCACCCACATTTCGCGCCGGATGTCCGCGCGGACCGGACACCGAAGCCCGGCCTTGATGAAGGCGTCGGCGATGCGCCGGCATCGTTCGCTCTTCGATCCGTCAGGCTCTCCAATTGCGAAGCGCGTCCCTTCGATGTGCTCGATGACTCCAGGCTCCGTGATGATCGTCGAAGGATAGACTACACAGCCGACCACTCGCGCCGGATCAAGATTGCGGCTGATCACGGCGCCCGGATCAACCGTCTCGAGATGTGTCCCCTCCCACTGACCTCCGTGGCGATAGAAGTACCACCAGGGGATGCCGTTCTGCGCGCTCACAAGACACGTCTCCGGCCCCAGGAGCGGCTGAAGCCGCGGCGCCATCTCTGTCAGGCTATGCGCTTTGAGCGTCAACAACATCACATCAACCGCGCCGGCCGAGGCCGGATCATCAGTCGCCGCGGGACGGGCCTCGAACTCGCCGAGCGAGCCGCGCACGCGCACACCACGCTCACGCATCGCGCGCAGGTGCTCCCCGCGCGCAATCAGCGTCACGTCTTCCCCTGATCTGGCCAGCATAGCGCCGACGAAAGCGCCAATAGCGCCTGCGCCGACCACTGCAAATCTCATTGTGAGTCTGCCTCAAAGAGGTTGAAACTACGAAGAAACGAATAGGGACGAAGATAGAGAATCGAGGATCGCTTTACGCGTTATGACGCGGTCCGCGATCCTCTATCTTCGATCCTCGATCCTCGAGTTTTGGCGATCTCCGCCGCCACATTGCGGCGCTGAATCTTTCCGGTGGCGGTGCGCGGGATCGCCTCGACGATGTAGATCACGTTTGGACATTTGAAATCGGCGAGCGACGCTCGGCAATGAGCGATCAACTCGGCTTCGGTCGCCTCGCCCGTGAGCGTTACCGCCGCCGCCACCCCTTCGCCGTAAACCCGGTCCGGGACGCCGAAGCACACCGCTTCAGCCACCGCAGGATGAGCGAGCAGCGCTTCATCAATCTCTCGCGGCGAAATCTTCTCACCGCCGCGATTGATCAACTCCTTGATGCGGCCAACCAGCGTCAGATAGCCATCGTTGTCCAGATACCCTTGATCGCCGGTGCGGAACCAGCCGTTAGAGAATGAGGCCGCCGTGGCCTCGGCGTTGCCTTCGTATCCGCTGAAAACGTTCGGCCCTTTGATCGAGACCTCACCCGTCGCGCCTGCCGGCAGCAGATTGCCGGCTTCATCGAGGATGGCGATGCTCACAGCCGTACCGCGCCCGACCGAGCCTGGCTTGCGCGCGCCAGGTGGCAGCGGATTGGAAGCCATCTGATGCGCGGCCTCTGTCATCCCGTAGGCTTCGAGCACTGGCGCGCCGAACCGCTCCTCGAGGTCGGTCATCGTCTGCGGCGGCAAGGCTGCGCTGCACGAACGAACGAAACGTAGATGCTCGGCTCCCGCAGGCCGCGCTCCCCCGCGAGACCGCGCCAGCAACACCTGATGAATCGTGGGTACGGCGGAGTACCAGCTCACGCGATGATCCCTTACCGTGGACCAAAACGAGAGCGGGTTGAAGCGCGCCGGCGCGATGACCGTTCCGCCTGTCAACAGGGTGGCCAAAGTTGAAGCCACCAGTCCATGCACGTGGAACAGAGGCATCACGCACAGAGAGACATCCTCCGCTGTGAGATGGTAGGTTTCAGCGACGTTGCGCGCGGAGATCTCCAGATTGGTATGCGAGAGCGGAACACGTTTGGGACGGCTGGTCGTCCCGCTGGTGTGCAAGACCAAAGCAGTCTCATCAGGGCCAGGATACTCACGAGCGCGCGGAGAGCCAATTGTCCCAGAGGATGAATACCGGACCTGGCCATCGCTGTCGAGGTCGGCTTCGATAACCAGCGTCTGATCACCAGCCGCGGCTCTGGCTTCATCCATTCCCGTGGAAGGCCCAGCCGGAGGAATAATCAGAGCGCGGGCTCCGGTATCTTCGAGGTAAAACTTGAACTCATCCAGCCGGTAGGCCGGATTGAGCGGAGCGGCGGCGCCGACCGCCGAAGCCGCCAGGAACGAAACGATCATCTCCAACCCGTTAGGCAAGGCCATGGCGATGCGATCTCCGCGGCCAAGACCGAGCTGATTGAGCCTGGCGGCAAGTGAATCCACTTGCCGCCGAAGCTGATCGTAGGTAACAACCGGTCCTCCGCCTGAAACGGCGATGGCGACGTTTGATGGACTGCCATTATCCAGCATGTCGAGGATCATAATTTTTCCACTCCGAATAACCGCAAGCTTGGTGATAGTTAAGTTCGAATCACAGGCCAATCATCCCGGCCCTTATCAGCGCCAACGACAACACGCCGGCGATCACCCACAAAATCACGCCCTGCGCCAATGGCCGCACGCCCACGGCGCGCAAAGTCTTCTTCGAAATCCCGCAGCCGATCAGAAACAGCGTCACCGTCAGACCGATACGCGCGACTTCTCTGAGCAGATCGAAGGCTTCTTTGCCCTCCGGAAACCAGGTTCTGATCATCGCGGCGATGCAGAAAAAGAGAATGAACCATGGCCATTGAATCCTGGCCTCCCGGCGTTTGACGAGCGCCGTCCCCACGGCCAGAGGCACAATCCACAAAGCGCGCGCGAGTTTTACCGTCGTGCCCACGGCCAAAGCCCCCGCGCCGTATTTCGCCGCAGCGCCGACAACCGAGCTTGTGTCGTGAATCGCCAGCGCCGCCCACAACCCGAACTGCTCCTCATTCAACCCGAAACTGTGGCCGATGAACGGGAAGATCAGGAGCGCCACGGAATTCAAAATGAAGACCGTGCCGAGCGAGACCGACATCTCTTCGTCATTCGCTCCAGCCACAGGTCCGACGGCGGCGATCGCGCTACCGCCGCAAATCGCCGTGCCGACCGAGATCAACAGCGCGCTTACCGACCCGACTTCCAACATCCGTCCGAGCGCGACGCCAATGATCATCGTCGCCGCAATGCCCAGCGCGGTGTAAACGAAGCCTGAACTCCCCGCGCGCAAAACATCATACAGGTTCATTCCGAACCCAAGCCCGACGACGCTAACCTGCAGCAGCGTCTTTGAGAGCGACCTGGTTTGCCTGGCGTATGGATTCGTAAAGCCGAGACCGAAGCCCAACCCGAGCGCGAGCGCCATTGGCGGCGATTTCAAAATTACGGTTAAAAAAAGCAGCGAAAAGAAGACAAGCCTGGAAAGCATGCGCGCGAGTATATAGCGGTTTGCACTTAGATGCGACGGAGGTGGCACATACCATATTTCATATGCGATATGCGATATTTCATATGAAATATCGCATATCGCATATGAAATATGGCACGCAATCACAAACCGCTGTAAGCGCGCCGTCCAGGCCTGTCTAACGCCAAGCCTCTGGGGGCACAGGCCATTTGTTTCGACACAAGTTTTATCGCAGACCCTCTTCGCGGCTATGCCGCCTGATGTGCGGAAAGTCTATGACTTTCCGCAGACCCTCTTCGCGGCTATGCCGCCTGATGTGCGGAAAGTCTATGACTTTCCGGAGACGTTGCGGATTACTCTTCGGGCTATGCCCGCAATGTTGGGGGCATAGCCCCGCGGAGAAGGAGGAGGCGCTTCCGGTAAGTCGAAGACTTACCGGACATCGGGCGGCATAGCCGCAAAGAAAGCGAACAAATCCCGATTTGTGTAGATACCAATGGCGGGTGCTCCCAGGCGCCTCGTCCTTTAGTCCGCCTTCGGTTCTGGTTTGAACGCCAGTTTCTTGTTCGAGTTCCACAGCTCATCCCAGGTGATGCACTCTTTGCGGTAAGCCGCTTCGCGACCGAGGATGGCCATAAACGTGCTCTCGACGCCGAACTTGGCGTCGTTGCGGTATTTGTCTTCGCCTTCTCCCTGACCGAGCACGCTGTTGACGAAGGCTAGCGCTTCCTGATCATAATGTTTGTCGTCGTCGCCTTCGTATTTGTAGATCATCGGCGTTTCGGCGCCGCGTTTGGGCGGAACGCCTTCGATGCGCACGCCGCCCGTGCCGCCTTTGCCGGCGGTGGTCGTGAACGTGCCATTGCTGCCGCGGATCGTTTCCGACACGTCGCCGCGCACGCCGTTGATCTGCACACAGGTGTTGTTGAGCAGAACCTGGTTCGGGTATTCGTAAACCAGGTTGAAGTGGTCGTAGATGTGGCCGATGTCCTTGCGCCAGAGCCTGCCGCCGCTGCCGTAGGCTTTGATCGGGCGCGAGTTGAGCATCCAACTGATCACGTCCATGTTGTGAATGTTTTGTTCGACGATGTGATCGCCCGAAAGCCAGGTAAAGTAATACCAGTTGCGGATCTGCCAATCCAGTTCCGATTTCATCTCGGCGCGTTTTTCGCGCCGCCACAAGTCGCCCTGATCCCAAGCCGAATGGGCCATCGCGATCGTGCCGAGCGCGCCTTCATCAATCAGCTTCTTCGCTCCGCGATAGGCTTTCGAATAGTGGCGCTGCAATCCGACGACGACCGTCAGGTTGTTGGCTTTGCATTTTTCGCCCGCGTCCATCACCGTGTGACAGCCGGGCACATCAACGGCCAACGGCTTTTCGGCAAAGATGTGTTTCTTGGCAATGGCCGCCGCCTTGAAATGTTCGGGGCGGAAGCCCGGAGGCGTAACAAGAAGCACCGCGTCAACCTTCGACCCGATGACTTCCTTGTAGGCGTCAATACCGACGTGAGCGCGTTTGGCGTCCACGTTGAATTTGTTCTTGGCCTTGTCGAGCTGATCTTGGAAATAATCGGCCAGCGAGACGATCTTCGCCTTGCCAGTGGCCTCGAGCAGCGTGGCGTCGCGTGTGCCCTGCCCGCCGCAGCCGATGAATCCAACCTCAACCATCGAATTGGCGGCGGCGCCGCGAACCGACTCGGCTTTGACGATGGTGAAGGTCGAGGCCGCCGTCGCCGCCGCCGCGCCTTTCAATACTGTCCTGCGCGAAACGAGGTTCTGCTTTTTCATTGTCTTCTCCTCAGTTGACAGCTATCGGATCATTGCCTTGGCAAAGTTCCGGCGCTTGATTTGTTGGTGGAATACGTTGGAGCCGCCGCGTGTGACGACGGGCGAATTGTAGTCAAACGCCCACCCTTTGGCAAAACTTAAGTGGGCCTTACCAAACGAAAAATGGCAAATTGACAAGCTCAATCCGAGAAAAGATAATGAACCGCCCTAAAACCGACCGATCAGTTCATCGCCCGACAATTCAAGTGACACGGAGCGAAATCGCCTATTACTCCAGTGTTGCTTTATTGATTCGGAGGTACAAAGTGTCCGAAGAGAGAAACCAAATCCGAGAGGAACAATCATCAGCCTTAGTAGACCTGGCGACCTTTGCAAACTGGGAAGCTCAGCTCCAGGTCCGCGAAAACGACCGGCTTGCGCGACGCATCGCTCCGCTCAAAACCGAGATTGAACGGCTACAGACAAACATCTCTGAAATCAGCTCGCGTCTGGCGGAACAGGAGAGCGTCACAGACGAGCAGGAGGCGTCTGGCCTGCTCGATCACATCAAGCAATGGTTCAGCGATTCGATCGCGAAGGCTGAAGAAGATTTCAAATCGCGCCTCGAAGAAGCTCGCGATGAAGCCGCCGCCGCCGCGCGTGAAGAGACCGAGAAGAGCTTTCAAACCCGGATCGAGCAGGCCTGCGCCGAGGCCGCCGCCCGCGCGCGCCGCGAAGCTGAAATCCAGGTGGAGGACATGCGCGAACAACTCGAAGCCAGCCGCAAGGCGTTAACCATGGCCGTGGCCTCATCGCAACAGCCTCCGCCTCAAACGGGCGACTTCAACACGTTCAAAACCGCGGTCGAAGACATTGATTCCCAGCGCACGCAATCGGAGATACTCTCCGCGCTGGTGCGCCGCGTCTCTCAATTCGCGCCACGCGTGGTCTTTTTCGTAATCAAAAGCGGCGACGCCGTCGGCTGGAAGGCGAGCGGATTCGAGAACGGATTGAATGACGAGACAGTGAAACTCCTGACCGTGCCATCACAAAAGCAGACTTTCTTACGCGACGCGCTCAGCAACTTCCGCCTCGCCACCAGCGAGCCGCAATTGACCGGCGCCGGTTCGGATGTGCTGGGGCTTTACAGCTCTCCCGTGCCCGAACGCGTCATCGCCATTCCGCTGGTGGTCTTCAATAAAGCCGTCGCCGTGCTGTACGCCGATTCAGGCACGCAATCCGAAAGCTCGATCAATACGGCCGCCGCTGAATCGCTGACCCGCATCGCCGGGAGAACTGTCGAGCTTCTGCTTTCCCGTCGGGGCGGCGAGCCTGCGCGCCCAAGCGTTACGCAGTCCCAATTGACCACAGCGCCAGCGGAGACTTCTTATGCGGCGGCCGTTAGGCCGGAGGGCGTGGTGGCAGGCGCGGCGGTTCAGCCGGCGGTTCAAGCTGAAAGCGCCCGAGTCGAGTCGGGGCTTAGACAAGAGTCCGGACGCGAAATTCACGCAGAGGCTCCAAGCCGTATCACGACGGAGGTCACGCCACAGATCGAACGAATCTCGGAGACGCCGGCCGAAATAACCAGCGAAAAACGAGGGACCGAGGAGTTGTCGCCGCTGGCTGATAGCGTGTCTCAAGTTGACGAAACCCTGCGCCAAGCGGAAGCCCAACTCCCTGAACCGGCGTACATTGAAACAGAGCCAGGCGCTGGAGCGAGCGAGTCGCGCAGAATCACCAGAGAAGTCAGCGAAACCGTCGCCAGCGTATTAAGTGGCTCGCCGCAGTTCGAACAGCCGGCTCCGTTCCAGCCACCATCGCCCCCCGCGTATGCGCAGCAAACGGCTGTCAGTGAAAACACGGCGTCGGCTCCGACTATGCCAATATCGGACTTTATCGCTCCCTCAGTCGAAGAACGCCCGGCTGGATCAGGGATCCCGACGTTTCCACCGCCGCCAGCGCCGCCGGTATTTACTCCTCCGGCGGAGGCGCCCAGGCCTGCTCAACCCATAACGACGGTTCCGACTCCGGGAAGCGAAACGGAACAGCGCGCGCATAACGACGCGCGACGGTTCGCTCGCTTGCTCGTTTCGGAAATCAAGCTCTACAACGCGGCGAAGGTCAACGACGGACGCCGCAATTATGATCTTTACGACCGCCTTAAAGACGAAATTGATCGCAGCCGCAAGGTTTATGATAAACGCGTTTCTCCCGCAGTCGCCGCGCGTTTCGATTACTTTTACGATGAACTGGTGCAGACGCTGGCCGAAGGCGATCCCGCCAAACTGGGCAAGAATTGCCCTGGGCCAGTGGTGCTGGCATAGAAGAGTAATTGCGGGAGTGAGAGAAGAGTTGTAGAGTTTTCCCTCGCTCTCCTATTACTAAACCTTCCCACCCCCTGGATTTTCACTTTGGATTTTCACGGGCGAACTGACAACCCCTTGGAGTTCGTCGAATAGATTTTCAACTAATCCGTATCCGCTTGTTTCGGTTTTTCCCTTTGGCTGAAGCGTTTTCTTGGAGCTGAAAGCATGAAGTACTTTACCTCCGCTGTCTCATTCCTCCAACGTAGACAGTCCCTTGCCTCTATTGTGGTATTGATCTGCGCATTGATCAGCGTGGCGACGCAATCGCGCGCCAGGCTTGTCTCGGCGCAGGATAAGGCTGCGACGCAATTACAAGCCGCGGCCTCGACTAATTCCGAAGCTGAATTGCAGCGCGTGGAAAATTCCTTTCCCGGAACCAGGGAGGCCGCGTTGGCCCACCTTCTACGCGGCTATTTGCGTCTTCAGGCGAAAGATTTCTCCACGGCGGCGAACCTTCTCGCCGACCAGAACATCGCGCGGCTGACCGCGGTCGGCGATTACGCGCTTTACTATCGCGGCCAGGCGTTGCAGGAGAGTGGGAACGCGGTCGAGGCCGAACGCGAATTCCGCCGCCTGACGCAAAATTACCCGTCGTCTTTGCTGGCGCGAACGGCGGCGCTGCAATCGGCAGGCTCCGCGATGTTACGCGGAGATTACCAAACGGTGATTGACGACCTTGCGCCGCTATCGGCGTCGAACGACGGCACGGCGCTAAGCTGCGGGCCGACGCGTTTGTCAGATGGGGCCGCACAAACGAAGCGATCACCACGCTTCGGAAGCTCTATTACGACGCGCCGCAATCGGCCGAAGCCGTCGGTTTGGACGCGCGGCTCACCAGCCTCGGCTCTTCGACCGCCCCGGCTGACGTCGGGCAACAGAAACAGCGCGCCGACAGGCTTTATCAGGCGGGGCTATACGCGATGGCCGCGCAAGCCTATGACCAGATGCCGCGTCTCTTCCCCGACGCGACGTCCAATATGGCAATGGGCGATATCCTGCTGCGCGCGGGGGTTTCATACTACAAATCAAATTCGTTCAAGCAGGCTGTTGACGCGCTGTCACAGGTCAACGCGCGCGCTCCGAAAGTGATGAGCGAAGCGACCTATTACAAAGGCTTGGCGCTGCTTTCGCTCAATAGCGAGCCGGCGGCGGCGCAATCCCTTGTGGAACTGCGCCGCATCGCGCCCGGCAGCGAGCGGATCGGCGATCTGCTTTACGCCATCGGACGCTATTACGAGAAACGTGACCGCGGCGAACAGGCGAGTTCGTATTACACGCAACTGGTCCGGCAGTTCCCGCAGGCGGAAGGCGCGGACGAGGCCCATTTCTGGCTGGCGTGGCGCGCGCACGTGGCAAGAGATTATCGAACGTCGTCACGGTTGCTGACCGAGCACGTGGCCAATTACAGCAATGTCACGGAGAATCGTGGCAAGGCGGGGTTCTGGGCCGCGCTCGACGCCGAACGCTCGGGCGACAAGGAGACCGCGATGACGCTTTATCGAGCGTTGCTGCTGCGGTACGGATCAGGATGGTTCGGGGTCAACGCTGAACGCCGCATCACTCAGCTCACGAGTGAAGGAGTCCGGGCCAGACCGTTCGAATCCGATCTGCTCTTACGCCGAGCCGTCCAGGGGCTTCAAACGGTCAAACTGCCTCAGGAGACTGTCAAAGACGCCGACGCTGAACATGTGGTGAAAGCCGGTCAATTGATGCGCGTGGCGCTCTATCAATCGGCGATGAACGAACTCGACGCCGCGCGCGCCAGCCATCCTGATTCGCCGTCCGTCAACCTGCTCATCGCTCAGATCTTCCGTATCCAGGGCGAGCCAGTGGCGGCGCTCAACGCGCTCAAACGCGCCTATCCCGACTACGGACAGATGCTGCCCGAAGAGGCGACGCGTGAAGTCTGGGAAGTCTTTTATCCGCTCAAGTGGTGGTCGAATATCAAAGAGGAGGCGAAGCGGCACAACATTGACCCGTACCTGATCGCCGGGTTGATCCGCCAGGAGACGGTCTTTACCCCGAATGCGCGCAGTCGCGCGAACGCGCTCGGATTGATGCAGCTCCTGCCCTATGTCGGACGGGATGTGGCCCGGAAGAACGGCAACGGAGCCATCACGGCGAACGACCTCTTCAACCCCGTTCTCAACATCCAACTCGGCACGGCCTACGTGAAAGAGTTGATGGAGGGGTTCAACCGTTTCGAATATGTCGCCGCGGCTTACAACGGCGGCCCGACCCGCGTGCGCCGCTGGATCAGAGAATTGCCAACGGCCGAAATCGAAGAGTGGGTCGAAAGCATCCCGCTCGCCGAAACGCGGCTCTACGTGCAGGGCGTTTACCGCAACGCGCGGCAATACCAGCGGCTGTATGACGAGCAAGGTAATTTCAGAAGCAGTGTGCCGGAATAAAGCTGGAGAGTGAGTATGGAATCACCGCTCCTCCATTTCATTTTCTCCGCCCTCTTTCGCGTCAGAGGAAGCAAAAAGGGCGAAAAAGGCAAAAAGGCCGGTCTTTTCGCCTTTTTCGCCCTTTTTGCCCTTTTTGCTTCCTCTTCGCATTACTCGAAAGAAGCTCACTTTGTAAATGGGTCCCGATATGATGAGGCGCAAACTGTTTCGCCAACAACAAACGCAACCCTGACCGCCAAAGCCCCACCGGAAACAATCATCTGGGTTGACTCGCTGCGATATGGCGTGGTTCCGGAAAATGGAGAGATAACAGTCAAAAACCTGAGCGCAGGCTCTCACACAATTCGCGCGCGTTTGAAAGGCAAGCGTGAAGTCGCGCGAAAGATCATTCTCTCCGCCGACGCGCAACAATCACTCCAACTCGATTTTCCAGCCCCGGCGAGCAACGCCGAGATGGCGTTTCAAACCGCCGAAGAGCTTCGTGAAAAAGGCAAACACGCCGATGCGATCAAGGAATACCGCGCCGCCATCAAGCTTCGCCCCGGAGGCTTCCCTACTGCGCGCATAGGACTCGCCCGCAGCCTGATGTCCAACGAAGAGTACAATGAAGCCATAGCCGAAGCCCGTCGCGCATTGCGCGAAAGAGGCGGCGTCTTTCCTCAAGCTCACACTGTCATCGCAAATACAAAACGCACGCAGGGGCTTTATGATGACGCCATCGCGAGTTACCTTACGGCGATCACCCAAGCGCGCGGCGTCGCGCCCGAAGCCCACACTGGCGTCGCTTTGGCCTACCAAGACCGCGGCCTTCACGAAGACGCAATCAAGCACTTCCGCCTGGCCATCGCTCAAGCCAACGACACAGAACCGATAATCTATTTCCTGCTAGGAAGCGCGCTCGAACGCGAATATCTCACGAAAGAGGCTGTGGAGGCTTACGAAAAATATCTGCAGCTCGATCCAAAGAGCAATCAGGCGTCAGCGGTGCGGTCATTAGTGAGGCAATTGAAGCGGGAAATCCGATAGGGCGATGGGGGGACGGGGCGACAGGGCGACAAGGAGGAGAAGATTCTCTTTCATTTCTCTCGCGGCGAAAGAACGATGACGAAACCCCGAATCAACTGGGACAAGGAGAACAGAATTCTTTTTCATTTCTATCAGTCGCCCTGTCGCCCCGTCCCCCCGTCGCGCCGTCATCTTTTCTTCGCGTCTTCAATCCTCTCGCTCAACGTCACGACGAAATCTTCGCGTGGGTTGAAGCCGGCCTGACGGAATGCGATCTCGCCTTTGCGATCAAGAATGATCGTGGTCGGGATTGAAGAGATCGCGAAATGATCGTTGAGGTATTCGGCGTAAGCGACCGGAAGGTTGAATTTGTACTGCTTTAAAAACGGCCCGACCAGTTCGCGGTCTTCGTCCGTGGTGATCGCCAGGAAGACGACGTCCTTGTCGTCTTTATATTTTGCGATGGTCTTTTCAAACAGCGGCATCTCAGTCAGACACGGGCCGCACCACGTAGCCCAGAAATTCATCACGATCACCTTGGCGCGGTGGTCGTCGAGTTTCAGCGGCGAGCCGTCTAGCTTCGTCAGCGTGAATTTCAGCGGGTCGCCGATGCCCGCGTTGATGTTCGGTGGTTCAAGCTTCGCCAGCCGCTCTTCACGTTCTTTGACGTAAGCGTCGTGAGCTTTCAGCAAGCGGTCGCCGAGTCCGGCCTCCGATCCGCTTTTCGCCGAATAGAGTTGGCCGACACGGCGCCGCAGCGATTTCAGATCGATCTTTTCGCCGGTGTTGAGCGAGATGGCGAAACCTTGCAGGTAATAATCAATCGCATCGTCAATGCTCTTGCGCTTCTCAGCCAGTTCACCCAGCGCCACGGCGGTTGCGGCCAGCCGCGCCGCCTTGTAGCTCTTGGTCAAATCGGCGCGCGCCTTGTCGTCGGCGCCCAGGTCGGCGTAAACCCTGCCGCGCAACAGATAGACCGAAGCGATCCCCTGTTCCTTGCGATCCTGCCATTGCGCGGAGCTGACACGCTTCGGTTTGAGGCTCGCGCCGATAATGTTCTCGAAGCGTTTGATGAGATCATCAGCGTAGGCCGCGGCTTTGATCAGATCGGCCTCCGTCTTGCGTTCGCGCAGCATCGTGACCAGATTGGTCAGCGCGTCAATGTTGTTTTCGTCGCTGATCACGAGCTTTTCGGCGTAAATGATGGCGCGGTTGCGGTCACGCAGCTTCATACTGAGATTGTAAAGCTCGCCCTCAATCTCTCCGCGGCGCCCGCTATTCGGGTATTTTTTCAGATAACCCTCAAGGTTCGCGATGACCTGTGTTTCGCTCCCGCCCGAAGCCTCGATGGCGCGGCGCAGATCGGCGTCTGAATCTTTCGCCTGCGTCGCGTCTTTCGGCGAATCAGGCGTCTGCGACGTATTCGTGTTCGGCTTGCCGGCGTCCTGGGCGGGCGCAAACGCGGGCGCCATTAACAGCGACGAGGCAATCAAAGCGACGAACAATAATTTTGATTTCACAGTTTTTTCTCCAGTCCCAAATC
>Ga0187894_10002789_pt1 | contig 20505 bp, 23 predicted proteins | sample GBC1701081metaG_FD_136650 | JGI IMG/M metagenome (GOLD analysis project Ga0187894, IMG submission 136650) | White microbial mat communities from a lava cave in the Kipuka Kanohina Cave System on the Island of Hawaii, USA - GBC170108-1 metaG ...
CCTTGTGGTCCAATTGGGCCTTGAGGGCCTTGTGGTCCAATTGGGCCTTGAGGGCCTTGTAGGCTGCCAAGATTCAGCCAAGTGGTCCTGCTTGTCTTTTTGTAGACTACAAGATTGTCAGTGTCAGAGCTGTCAATATAAAGATCCCCAACCTTGGCAAGGCCATTTGGTGGAGGTCCATCGCCAGTAAGGACTTTGTGTTTTTTGAAATTTATCTTCTTATCGTCATCGTCGTCATCTGCAAATGCAGTTGATGTCATTATGGTTCCGGTTACAAGTGTCAGTGCTAGAAGCAATACTATGGTTGTTTTATTCATTGCAAAGTAAGTCCATCGTTCTACATATAACGTTGATCATGCAACATGGATTTTTTATAATAAAATCTTAAAAGTTTGAATGACGTATTAAAGTCATGGAAAATGAGATCCCGCAATGTCAGTGTCCTCCTGGATCTGAAAGCTATGTCGACGAAGACGGCATGAACATTTGCCTTTCCTGCGGCGGCTGGGTACCAGCCAAATAAAGGCTCACAACATCTTTGCAAGATGGAATTATTTTGCCAGACTATGCACTTTTTTCGTTAGTTGATCTATTGCACTAGAAAGATGGTCTGCCCTTTTCTTCATATTTATCCGATATTTACTGATTTTTGCCGTTCTGGTTGCAATCATTTTCTTTTGTTGTGAGAGGCCAGCAGACCCAAGGGATGACCTATGTTTTAGCGAATATTCTGCATCTATTGAAGAGATTGTCTTTAGGAGTTTTTTGGAATCGTACTCTTTTTCTTTGATCTCCTTGCGAATGTCAGACAAAGTAAGCTCTGAAAGCGGTTTGTCTGATTTGTGTGCTGCATGAACCAAATTTCCGACTATTTTGTGAGCGGTCCTAAATGGGAGGCCCTGCTTTACCAGAGATTCAGCCACGTCCAACGCAGTGAGGTATCCCGAGTCCGCTGCTTTCTGGATTTTTTCCTTGTTTATTTTTAGTGTGGCAAACATTGAATTTAGAATGACTAGTGCAGATATCGCGATTTTTGAGCTTGAAAACACGGCAGGCTTTATTTCCTGTAGATCCCTTCCATATCCAGACGCAAGTCCTTTGAGGCTAGAAAGAATTGCGACCAAGTTCCCAATTACTCGGGCAGTTTTTCCACGTGTAAGTTCAAGAATGTCAGGGTTTTTCTTTTGAGGCATCACGCTTGATGGAGACGAAAACTGGTCCGGCATCTCTACAAATGAAAACTCTGAGGTCGACCATATCACTAGGTCTTCGGCAATTCGGCTAAGGTTTGTCATCAAAATAGAAACAACACCGACGAATTCCGCGACAACATCGCGGCTACTCGTCGCGTCAATCGAGTTTTCCACAACTTGTGCAAAACCAAGCATTTTTGCCGTACTGTTTCGGTTTATTGGCAAACTAGTGCCGCCTACTGGGCCGGCCCCGAGTGGGGAGTGGTTTATCCTCTCATAACTTGCATAAAACCTCTCAAAATCCCTAAGCAGCACATCTGCATGCGACAGCAAATAGTGCGAAAACGTTCCAATTTGCGCGTGTTGAAGATGCGTGTAAAGCGGCATTGCTGTGCTCGTGTGCTTTTGCGCTAGCTTGATTAGCGTTTCTACAAGATCTAGTATACAGTCACATATGACATTTGTATCGTCGCGAATTTTCATGCGAAGGTCTAGTGCCACCTGATCATTTCGTGACCGTGCAGTGTGCATTTTTCCCCCCACTGCGAGGCCTATCTTTTTTATGACTAGCGATTCAATCAGCTCATGTATGTCTTCGGCAGACGATGCGTTGCCAAGATTTTCCTTTTTTAGTTTCTCAAGTGCCTGCAAAATCTTTTTGATTTCGAGTTTGTTGAGAATCTTGTTCTCATAAAGCATTATTGCGTGCGCTTGGCTACCAACTACATCGTACATCGCGATTTCAGAATCGTCAGATATTGACGAAACATAATCCAGTGTGTGCTTGTCCAAGTTTTTCCCAAGGCGAGAGCGATACATCAAACTAGAATTATATTGGTTTTATATATAGCATAAACGGTTTTATGATTATGAGTCAGGATTTACAAGAACTAAGAAGAAAAATCTTTGATGAGCTGTCCGGAATTGTAGATCCTGAAATAAACACATCGATTACAGAGCTAGAGTTAGTGGATAATGTTGATATTGTCGGCTCTGCAGTCAAAGTTGATTTGCATCTTACAAGCCCGTTTTGCCCTGCTGTCTTTGGCTTTAAGATTTGTCAGGATATACACGATCATCTTCTAAAGATTGACGGCGTCAACGATGTCAACGTGAACGTGTCAAATCACTTTATGGCAGAAGCGATCAATAATCAAGTAAACAACAGCCCAAATCCAAAAAAATCAGCCTAGTTATTTCCTAAATCCCAACAAATATCCTCTTAGCAGCTGTATTCCCATAGCTGGGTCTACGCCCTTTGGGCAAACCTGGCTACAAGAACCGGCAAAGTGGCACCTCCAGATTCCGTGTGAGTCGTCGATTATTTTTAGTCGTTTGTCCTTTCCCTTGTCGCGATTATCTGCGACATATCGATACGCTTGTGTAAGTGCTTGAGGTCCCATAAACGACGAATCTGTCGCCATAGTAGGGCACACGGAATTGCACAAGCCGCACTTGATGCAGTTTGCAAACTGGATGTATTCCTCATGCTGTTCTGGTGTTTGTAGAAACTCTTTTGTCCCCGGCGTGACTTCAGAGTCATCTCGGATTATGAAGGGCTGCATTTTTTTGTGAGTTGAGAACAGTCTTTCAAAGTTTACCACGAGATCTCTTACAATTGGAAAGTTGTTCATTGGCTCTACTGTGACCACGTCGGAGTCTAGCTCTGAGATTTTTGTAAAGCACGCAAGCCTTGGCCTTCCATTTATCTTCATTCCACATGATCCGCATGATGCTTGTCTGCATGAGTAGCGTACGGCGACCGAATGATCCAGGTGTTTTTTGACATCAAGGATTGCATCCAAAACAGTCGTCCATCGCTCATATGGAACTTTGAAATCAGCAAACTGCGACTCGGAGTCGTGTTCGGGATTGAATTTTGCTATCCGTAACGTGATTGTTTTTGATGAAGATATGGACTCTGATGAGGATTGCTCATCTGCTATTTGTGTGGCTTCACTCATCTATGTCATCCCCATGCTTGTCATCAATATAGTCCTTGAACCATATGCTATTAGGATCGCCATTGCCGCAATGCATCCATATGTTACTGCCTTCTCGTATGAGCGTCCTTGTTTTAGCTCCAAGAGTATTACTCGCAGACCATTGAACCCGTGAACTGACAACAATATCAGAACAAGCTCAAGCAGTATCGCATACGGAATGAACTGGTAGTTAGCTACTACGTTTTCGTATTGGAGTGATTCGTTAAAGTCCATAGTTAGCCTAAACAAGATGTGAACTGCGACAAGTACTACCGATCCTAGTGCCGTGCCATAATGTACTTTCATCACTATGCTTTCGCGCATCTCATTCACCAAACAATATTGATAGTCCGTACATCATTGCAAGTGCGGCAAGTCCGATTGAGGCATAAATGCAAAGCTTGTGCATCTTGTTTTGCGATGCTGGTACATATGGGTAATCAGGACGGGCGGGCTTTCCCACACCGATTCCACCGTGGCCCAACATAACCCTGATACCGTTTGCAGTATGAAACACACACATTCCTATTACAAGCGTCAAAAAGATGTGGCCTTCCGTGGTTTGTGTAAGCTGTAGCATGGAATTCCACGCCTCCTTTCCATCCATTATTGAGCTAGTCTCGTAAACGTGCCCAATGAAATATGCCAAGAGCCCAAGGCCTGTTATTCTCATGAGCCAGTATGCTACGCGCTCTATACCATAGCGTCCTGGATTTGCCATCCCTCGGATTCCTTCTTTGTTTTCGTTTTGTTTCATCTAGTATTTTCTCTCCACCGGCTTGTACCTAGTAATGGTTACTGGATGCTTTTTCATTATTGGGCCTTTCGGATCATAGTATACTAGCGTATGGTGTAAAAAGTTTGCATCGTCTCTGCTCGGATAGTCAAATCGTGCATGTGCTCCTCTCGATTCTCTTCGGTTGATTGCTCCGACCAGAACGGTTTCTGCTACCCTAAACATGGAGTCAATTTCCATCACGTTAGCAAAGTTTGTATTGTATTCTTTTGCCTTGTCGTCTACGTGCTTCCATGTTTTAGTTTTGAGCTCGCGGATTTTCTTTAGTCCGTCGATGAGATCTTCTTCTGTCCTGTATACATATGCCTTGTCACTCATTGTATCTGTCAGCTCTTGCCTTACCTCGTAAGGGTTCACCTCTCCCTGTCCCCTGAAGATTCCATCGTAGATCCTTTTTTCTTCTAGATTCACCAGATGGTGCGGAAATTGTGATGATGCCGTTTTTGCATCTAGTGCGTGCTGTGCTGCAAGCCTACCAGTGATTTTTCCCCAGACAATACACTCCGAAGTAGAGTTTGCGCCAAGTCTATTTGCGCCATGAACACTATTACAAGCGGCTTCGCCTGCCGCCCACACACCTTTGAGCTCAGTTGCACCTTCTATGTTTGTATGGATTCCGCCCATCATGTAGTGGCATACTGGTCTAATGTCGAGTGGTTCCTGAGACGGATCGATTCCGGAAAACTTGATGCTGATTTCTCGTATTGCCCCAAGCTTTTCCCTGATTACCGCATCCCCGACATGCCTAAGATCAAGCTTCATACAGTCCACGCCTGTTTCGTGCTTGAATCCACGTCCTTCACGAATTTCGCTCATAATTGATCTAGAAACGATATCACGCGGTGCAAGCTCCATCTTGCTTGGAGCATATTTTTTCATGAATCTTTCGCCATCCTTGTTTAGCAGATATCCGCCTTCGCCCCTTGCTGCCTCTGTGATCAATATGCCAGACGGCAGGATTCCCGTTGGATGGAACTGTACAAACTCCATGTCCTTTAAGGCAAGCCCTGCCCTGTAAGCCATGTCAAGGCCGTCAGGTGTTGATGACAACGCATATGTAGAGAAGCTGTAAATTCGTCCCGCACCGCCGGTTGCGATTATTAGTGACTTTGCCTTTATTGCATAAAACGTTCCACTTGATAGCTCAATGGCCGTGATTCCCATGAATTGTTGTCCGTCGTGAATTATTGAAGTGACAAACCATTCGTTGAGAAACGTGATGTTTTCAAATTTTTGACAGGTATCATAAAGCGTCTGCATCTCAAAGAATCCGACCTTGTCTGATGCATACGTAGCTCGCGGAAAGCTATATCCGCCAAAATGTCTCTGGTCGATTTTTCCATCCTTCCGCCTAGACCATGGCATTCCCCAGTGTTCTAGCTGATATACCTCGTTTGGCATTTCTTTGCACAGTCGCTCAGCAACATCCTGGTCTGCTAGAAAGTCGCTGCCTTTAACAGTGTCATAAATATGAGATTCGATGCTGTCGCCATCTTCCTCAAACAAAACAGCTGCGGTTCCACCTTCTGCAGAGACAGAGTGCGAACGCATTACTTGCACTTTGGATATCACGCAAATCCTCAACAACTGACTTGTTTTTGCGGCCTCGATTGCTGCACGTAGGCCTGCAAGGCCAGATCCAACTATGAGCAAATCATATTCTATAGAATCAACCATTTGCTATCTTCAACTCCTAGAAATCCGATAAATATGTGTTGAAGGTGTGACGGATCGGGAATCTGCGTGAGTTTTGCGCGTAATCCTTATATTTATCGCTAGTGATATCACTAGTGATGGTAACTGAATGGTTTCAACGCGTCGGCAGCTCAGTGCCGCGCGGTTTTTCAAGATATTACATACTAGAATTGCTTGCATCAAAACCACACACCGGCAAAGAGATAATCGATGCCGCGACGGCGCAAAGTGACGGTATGTGGAAGCCATCGCCAGGCCTCATCTATCCACTCCTTGGAAGACTGTTAGATGAGGGACTGGTAGAAGAAACAAAGGACGGAAAGTACCAGATAACAAAAAAGGGGCGGGCTACAGCAGATGACCTAGATGCTGTCAACAAAATAATGAAGAACCAGCTTGATGTCTTGATGCGAGTCAAAAACGTTGGCAGGTTTGTCGCAATGGATCTTATAGAAAGGATGAATATGATGGGAACGTTGCTGAGCGCAAATGTCTCAAAAATGACAAAGGACGAGACGCAGAAATATCGCAGATTTCTCCAGTCTGAGCTTCAAAAGCTAGATGCTCAAGAGTCAAAGCACGGAAAAGATATCAAAATAGAATGATTTACATTAAAAATCAAAAAAAGAAAATGGTTTGAAAATCGCCTTGTTTAGGCAACCATTCCCCAGCTTCGCAAGATTTCTGCAGTGAATGGATATACGCATGCTGGTGCACCCGTTGTGCGGATGACTAGCTCTAATCCCTGTCTGCATTCTACTTCTTCTGGAGTAACTCCGTTTTGGGTTTGCTTAAGTGGAGCAGGTATCGTGTTTTGCGGTCCTGGAGCGTATTCAATTATTTCATTTCCAGTAGCACGCACGGCATCAAGAAAGACATTGCTTCTTGAACTTCGATCGTTGTCCCATAGTTCAACAACAAGATCTGCTGCAGCAAACGGCTTTACTACCTTAAAGGAGAACTCTACTTCTGTTGTGAACAGATCAAGCGGAGTTGCCTTTGCGGTGACGCTTTTCAGGTAACCGTCAGCATCGTTAACCTCAAGGGTTTGCTCTCCAGTAAAGTCCTGGTTAAGCGAAATGCTAGCCAAGTTAGCTTGGTTTCTATCGTCTTGATAGTCTGCTATTGTAATTGATGCGTGTCTGAACGAACCGACGCCGTTGTTTTCATAAACCATCAGCTTTACCTTTGCCGGGCTACCAGTGTTGAAAGTCATGGTTGGAATTTCTTGGATTTGATGATCTACATCAAATGCCCTTCCATTAATTACAAGGCCGTTATCTACTACTCGCTGGCCGTCATCTAAAACACCAAGTGTTGGTGCCTCACAGTCTCTGCTACAACCTGCGTTTTCAGCATATGTGTTAAGTGAGAACAATGAAAGTGACAGGATTCCTGCCGCAATTAGCAATTGAAGTGTATTTGTCATTGGTTCAAGTCAAGACTGGACATAATTAAATCCTATGTAGAGTAAGGAGTCCTACATAGTACATTGTAAGTACGGATCGTGTCATTCACCCATATTCATAAATAATTAAAGCCGGAGATCTTTTTTGTTGAAGTCACTAAAGAAGCTAATCAATGACAGCTCAAAACCGCTTGTCATTCCCGGCGTATATGATGCGATTGGGGCAAAAATAGCGCAAAAGGTAGGATTTGACTCGATGTTTCAGACAGGGTATGGAACGTCAGCTACTTTGTTTGGGATGCCAGATTATGGCTTTGTCGGAGCAACTGAAACCGTCGAAAATGCAAGGCGCATATGTAGGGCAGTCTCGGTTCCAGTAATAGTTGACTCCGATACAGGTTATGGAAACGCGCTAAGTGTCTGGAAGCTTGTAAATGAGCTGCAGGCAGCTGGTGCCAGTGGAATTTTCCTAGAAGACCAAAGGTGGCCTAAAAGATGTGGCCACATGGCAGGGAAGGAAGTAATTGAAAAAGAAGAATATGCGGAAAAACTCCAGGCCGCAGTGGATGCAAAAAAGAACAAGGACTTTGTAATTGTTGCAAGAACTGATGCCAGGGCTACAAGGGGACTTGATGATGCAATCGAGCGGGCCAAGTACTACCGAAGAATAGGCGCAGACGCAGTGTTTGTAGAAGCCCCCAGATCCATTGATGAAATGAGGAGGATTGGTAGGGAGATCAAGGCACCGCTTGTTGCGAACATGATTGAGGGTGGGGCCACGCCAATAAGACCAGCAAGGGAGCTCCACAAAATGGGTTTTAAGATAATTCTATATCCTCTCTCGGTGCTTTACGCTAACACCTACGCCTCGCTCCAGATTCTAAAGGAGCTCAAAAAATCAGGCACAACTGGAAGACTAAGAAAAAGCGTTGTAAGCTTTGACGAGTTCAATGATATTGTTGAGCTATCCAAGTTCAGGGAACTTGAACATAGATACAAAAAATGATAAAATAAAAAAGTTCGAGAGATCTTAAGAGCTTTTTCTCTTTACTTCGATCTCTATCGTTGATACGTTTCGTGTCTTTCCGTCTTGTGATTCGAGTTGTTCAGAGCCTATCCTTATTTCACCAATGGCGTATCCAGCATTTTCTGTTTTGCGTGAGATGATTTGTGCCACATCTACTGCGCGTCCAATGCTGAGTCCTCTGGCTTTGATATGCACCGCTGGCAAGTTCGCCAATTGAATTAGCGTAGAAGTAACATACGCCATCAAAGGTTTCTTGCCAATGAAGATTACGTCTCTGTTTTCGTTGGACATGTACTGCTAACTATATATGGATAATTTAAATCTAGAACGAAATTCGATGATGAATTTCAAAAATTTCTTATTAACTAAAGCACAATTACTATGTAAAAATGACCACGTTTGAACAGATTAAAAAAATCATGGACTCTGGCTCAAAAGAACAGAAAATCAGGCTTCTCGAGTCGTTGCATGATTCTGAAGACCCAAGAATTATCTCATTTATGATTCTGAAACTTGATGATGCCGACATCGAGGTAAGAGGTGAGGCGTTCAGCTCACTGGTTTTAAATAAAAACAATATTTCTGACATGCTCACTGAGAACCTGAAAAATGAAAGCAAAAACGTAAGGGGGTATTCCGCCTTGGTTTTGGCAAACAGAAATGACAGAAAATCAATTCCAGAAATCGCTCTCTTACTAGAAGATCAAAGTCCCATGGTCAGATCTTGCGCGGTTGGCGCACTTGGATACCTAAGGGCAAGCGAGTTCAATACAGCCATACGAAAATGCCTTGATGACCCCAATATCGAGGTAAAGAAGAGTGCAATCAAGTCTGCAATCGATGTTGGTGACAAATACATCCTTTCGAAGCTAGAAGAGCTGTCCAAGATGAGAGATCCTGAAATCAACAACCTCATAGCTCTTGCGAGAAATAATTTAAGTGGACCGGGAGGGATTTGAACCCTCGATCTCACCCATGCCAAGGGCGTATCCTACCAGTCTAGACGACCGGCCCACAGAACCAGAGAAAAATTCTGATCGTCTTTGAAGTTTCCAGATTGATTATTAACGTTTAGCTGAAACCAAGAAATTTTGACAACTAATCATCATAAAATATTTAACCGTCATAAGTAGCGTTTGTATGTGGTAGTAGAAAACAAAGCGACTCTCACTTTTGTTCAATTATTGAAAGAAGATTTAGCAATATTCAGACTTGTTCCAAATGATGGGATTGTGCCAGATTACAAGGCCGGACAGTTCATCACGATTGGCATGAACGTACCAAGTGAGGGGAAGGTTATCAGAAGAGCATATTCCATTGCATCTCATCCAGAGAATAAAAAATATGTCGAGCTCGTAATACGATGGGTCAGAAAACCACTTCCTGGAAGACTGACAACCCAACTTTTCAACGCAAAGGAAGGTGACGAGGTCACATGGATAAAACCGACTGGCGCGGCACTCCAGATCAATGACAAGCTTCCGGATGGCAGAAATGATGAGAGACGGATTGTCTGTCTTGGTGGTGGGACCGGTATTGCTCCATTTGTGAGCTTTGCACAACATCTGCACGATATAGGCGATAAAAGAGAAATTGTAGTCTTGCACGGCGCAAGCTATGTTGACGAGCTGAGCTACAAACAACTCTTTACAGATTTGGAAATGGAAAGTATTGACAAAGGACGAGACAAGTGGAACTTTAGGTATCGTGCAGCCATTAGCAGACCACAGGAGTGGTTCAACAGATCATGGAGCGGCCAGACAGGAAGAGTCGAGACATTCCTGAGAACAAAGGATGGTGAGCCGTCACCGCTAGAACAGCTTATTGGTGAAAAGGTTACACCCGAGAACACAACGTTTTACATTTGTGGATGGCAAGGCACAATCGACGGATGTATGGATTATCTTGCTTCAAAGGGATTTGTGACTGAGAGGAACAAGCGACCAGATGGTAGCTTTGAAGTCAAGTACGAGTCGTATGGATAGTTTCTTAAAAAGTAATATGGTGTAGTTTTGTCCCAATTTTGGGGACGTAGGTTAGCTTGGTATACTGCCAGCCTCGGGCGCTGGAGATCATGGGTTCAAGTCCCATCGTCCCCACCAGTTTTCAAGCATTGAAATAGGACAGCTATCTAGTCAGAATGTTTGACAGTTGCAATTTACCTTGCACACCTTAACCCACTTACAAATGCTCATGTTGAAATCATAAGGGATCTACAAAAAGAGGCCAAGGTCAAGGTTATGCCAGTTGTTTTTTTAGACAAAGGGGTAGAGATAAACAGTAAGAGCTTTCCGTTCAGTTTCGAGACAAGAAAGAAGATGCTAATCGCAGTTTTTGGCGACTCGATTGAGATTTCCTCCAATTATGCCTTTCATGCACCGTTTTTCAGGTATTTTCCACCCATTCTCTCCCCATATTCATGGATACTACGAAGCCAGATTCTGCGAGGAATACGTGACAAATATTTCACATATACCGGAGACAAAACCGAGGGCTTGATGCTCAAGGCATACAGATTAAATCCAAAGGTCGGCATACGCAGGGAGATTTCAGCTTCGTCTGTAAAGAACAAAATGTACGAGGCTGCACAGGGAAAGCAGACAGATTGGAGGAATGATGTTCCACCTCAGGTTGCAGACATAATCGAAGAGAATTGGGACACGGTAAAACAATATTCTGACGCGCCTGACATGACGACAAGAATCGCCGGTATGAAGTTTCCTAAAGCAGGGCTCAAGACAAGATAGATTAATACCACGCTTGAAGAAATTTTATGAAATTTAACATTTCAAAATTTGTCTGGTTTGACGGCAGATTTACGACGCTTGAGCGTGCCAATGTTCCAATAACAACACATGCAATCCATTATGGCACGTCAATTTTCGAAGGAATTCGTGCATATTGGAACTCGAAAAATCTAAACATCTTTCGGCTAGATGACCATATCAAAAGATTCAGGCAGTCAGGCCGATTTTACTCAATCGCACTTGGCTATTCTGATGAGCAGATATCTGACGCGATGATTGGTTTGTGCAAAAAAAACAACATGAGAAGATCCTGTTATATTCGACCGTTTTACTTTGTAGGCCAGTATGGGATAAATCTGCATGTAGACGAGGATGCTCCCACACACACAGCGGCATTCATGTTTCCGTTTGGGGATCTCTTTGATAAGAACGGAATAACTGCCGGAATATCCTCATGGAGAAAGTTCAGTGACGCCTCCACGCCACCACTTGCAAAAATGGGCGGAAACTATCTGAATTCCATTTTGGCAACCCAGGAATGCAAGTGTAGTGGATACGACGAGGCAATCCTGCTAGACCTACACGGAAATGTAAGCGAGGCGCCAGGCGAGAACATTTTCATGGTAAAAAACAACGTATTGACTACACCTCCGCTAAAGTCATCTGCATTAGAGGGGATCACCCGTGATTCCGTTATCAAACTAGCAGACGATTTTGGTTACCAAGCAAAAGAGAAAACAATCACTCGTGGAGAGATATACCTTGCAGACGAGGTCTTTCTTACTGGCACTGCCGCGGAGATAACTCCGGTCATAAGCATAGACGGCAAGAAGATCGGTAAGGGCAAACCAGGTAAAATAACAAACGAGATAATGTCGGCATATTCAGATATAGTGATGGCAAAAAACGACAAATATTCAGGCTGGCTAACGCCGGTGTATTAGCTTGAAAGTAGCACAAATAGGGGTAGGCGGCTGGGGCAAAAACCACGCCAGAGTTTTATCCCAGTTTGGGGCTTTGGCAGCAATCTGCGATACTGATGTGATAAAAGCAAAGGAGATCGGCCAAAAATATGGAGTAAACCATTATTCCACAATTGACTCAATGCTAGAAAATGAGCGAGTTGACGCAGTCTTTGTGTGCACACCAACAACTACACATTTTGATATTGCAAAAAATCTGATTCAGAAAAAAAAGAGCGTCTTTATTGAAAAACCCATGACGTACAAGTCAGAGGAGGGCGAGTTTCTTGCAGATTTGGCCAAAAAAAACGGAGTCTTGCTTACTTGTGGGTACATTGAAAGGTTCAACCCAGCAGTTGAAACCGTAAAAGAATTTGTAAAGTCAAAAAAATACGGCGAGCTCATCATGCTAGAATTTCACAGAGAGAACAGAATGCCCCTTCACATAAAGGACGTCGGTATAATCTACGATACCGCAGTGCATGACATAGATACGGCGATGTGGCTTTTTGATGACACCCCCGAGGTGGTATTTGCGAGATCAGGAAAGATAAGACATGATCACGAGGATTTTGCGACGATAATGCTAGGTTTCAAGGACAACAAGGTTGCGATAATTTCTTCAAACTGGATAACCTCAGCCCGCGTGAGGCACTTTAATGCAGTATGTACAGAAGGAATAATTTCCTCAGATTTCATATCACAGGAAGTGATAGTTGAAAAAGACCACGGAGCGGAAACGCCAAAAAAGGAAAAACAAGAGCCGCTGACACTTGAAATCAAGAGCTTTCTTGATGCGCTAGAATCAAGTGGAAGTCCAAGGGTCTCCCCGCAGGACGCAGTCAACGTTACCAAGATTGCAGAGGCGGCGCTGCTATCAAGTCAGAAAGGAGTTCCGATTTATTTGGAGTTAGGATGAACAAGAAGATGATGGACATGCTTGTATGTCCAATTGACAAGCATTTCCCACTAGAGCTGTATGAGGTAAAGTCAAAGGAGGAAACGGTGTTAGAAGGAGCCCTATACTGTGGCAAATGCACTCGGTTCTACCCAATAGTCGAGGAGATACCCATAATGCTTCCAGATGAGCTCCGGGACAAAAAGCACGATGTGGCTTTCCTTGAACAAAACAAGGAGGCCCTACCTCAAAAAATAATTAAACATGCAAACCCATGGCACCTGTGATATCTTGGTAACAAATTTTATTTCAGAAAAGGCAAAACTTGGAAAGAATGTCAAGGTTTGGCACTTTGCATATGTTGGCGATAGTACCACGATAGGCGACAATGTGAAAATTGGCTCGCTTGCACACATTGACTACAACGTGGTAATTGGCGATAACACTATGATAGAGGGTCTAGTTTACATACCCCCCCTCTCAAGAATTGGAAAAAACGTCTTCATCGGCCCCGCAGCTTCGCTCACAAATGATCCTTATCCCCCCAGCGGAAAAATGGCAGGTGTCGTAATTGAGGATGGGGCCATAATCGGCTCCAGAGCAGTCATAAAGGCAGGTGTGAAAATTGGCAAGAACAGCGTAGTAGCCATGGGCGCAGTTGTGACAAAGAATGTTCCGCCAAATACCGTAGTTGTCGGTGTTCCGGCCAAAGTCAAATACTCCAGAGAGGAATACGATAAAAAACAATCAAAATGGAAGTACTAGAATTTTATTTGTTTTTGGAATATTTTATTTTTTAATTTGAGCAATACAAGAACCCACAGCACAACAAGTACAATTGCGATTATTGCCTTGATTCCAGATGCAATAAGAAAATCAAGATTGTCCCCGTATCCCTGTATCGATATTTTAGAAACCAGCACCGTTAGAATTCCACCTCCTACCAAAATTAGGGACCACATCATCCCAATGAAGGCATATATCACTGACTGGGCCAAAGTTGCACTCCAACCATGAAGGCAGTAATTATTGCCAGAATTCCTGAGAATGTCGCGAGCTTGAATATTGCAAACCCAACCTCTTTTTCTGTCAATGGCTTGCTTGCGACAAGTAGACGCACGAGCGTGATTGGCGCATCAATTTCCTTGGATGTTGTGATTTTATGATCCTCGGTATGAATTGTGGGTCCTTTTATCTGCCTGTGTTCCACTATGCGCTTTACACTTGATAAAAACAGGAACGAGTTAATGACTGCTGGGAGTAGTGCAATTGCGGCGATCACCTCGACATGTCCTACAATTCCAATTACGCCATATGCTGCGCCAAGTGTCAACGCACCAGAGTCTCCAGGAAATATTTTGCTTGGAAATTTGTGATATTTGTAAAATGCAAGCGATGCAAAAGCCAGAGGTAGTGTCATTATCGCCACGGGATAGTTTTGCATGACAAAAAGCGCTATTGCCAGAGAAAACGAAGCTATCACCATAAAACCGCTTGCTATTCCGTTCATCACGTCAATGGAGTTTATTGTGTTTCCGGTAATTGGGATCATGAATATTATCACACCCAGATACAGCGCTGGGATCTTGACTGCACCAAAAAGAGGAAATGCCAGGTTTGGTTCGTATGCTCCAAGTAAGATTATTGGTATTGCCGCACCTGCAAGCGCGAGTGGTTTGAACCATCCGCCCATCACCCGCCTGTCATCAATGAACCCGACCACAAACGCAAGCGATGTTGTCACAACAAGCGCTGTGATTCCCTTGGTAGTTGCATTATTTTCTGGAAGAAGAAAATAAAGTGAGACTTCGCCCAAAATGATTCCTGCAAGTATCGCAGGTCCGCCAGGCCTTGGAACCATCGCTCCCCCAACTCTATTTACATCCTTTACGGCCCAATTTTTCTTTGTGAGTCTGGTTATCAGCTGTGGCACCATTCCAAAAACCACAAAAAACGCAATTAGCGATGTGACTATTCCGGCAACTATGTAATCTTGCAATTACCTTACTTTTTTCAGTTGGGATTTAATATTATCTGCAATAGTCGAACCGATTTTATCTATTTCAGCTAGTTTGCCAAGGGGAATCTTGCGCAGATCTTCAAGGCTCCTTATTCCATGATCAAACAGCTTTCGTGCGCGAATTCGCCCTATACCCCTGATTTGTACCAGATCAACAAGCTCCTCTTTTATGCCATATACAATTCTTTTTCTGAGTATAGCAAGTTCTTCTAGCAAATCGGCCCGCTCCAAAAGCTTTGCGAGCTCATAAAGACAATACGAGAGCCATTCTGCAGTATCTGCCATTCTGTGCATATCGCCTGACTCTACGTTGAGATTGTCCGATAGGTGTATCTCAGAGGATTCGTTTATCCATGAATGTAATGCCAGCAGGCTCCTTGAGCAATCGTATTCTGAGATTTGCTCGATTAGCTCAGACGATTTGTTTTCAAGAAGTACGCTTACAAGCTCATAGTCCTTGTTTCGAAGTGAGAACTTGGGGAAGAACTCTTCTGAGCTTGAAATAAGGTGCAAAAACCCAAGCGTGTGTATCTTGTTTTTTGACGCATTTGCAATGCCTTGCTTAAAGTGTATGGCTGTGAGTGGATCGATGTAAAGCATGGAAACTTTTTTCCCAAATTCCGTAGCTGCGAATCTTTCTGCTTTTTGCACCACCAGTTTTTCATTCATGAGGAATCTTTTAGCGACATCAATTGAGAACTTTAACGTGTTTTTTCTTGTCTGTAGTCCTGCTAGCGTCTTTAGGAAAAAGTCCAGAATTTCGTCGTTTTTTATTCCTGGGTTTGATACGATATGGCTTAGTATGTGAATTCGCAGTGCTTTGTCCTCTGCAAGTTGTGATGTGATCGGTTCTGGCGTTCCGTTTACATAGTATTCTATTAGGTCAGCAGCATTTGCATTTCCAACTATTATTGCCTCGCCAAACTTGTCATACTGCGGCCTTCCGGCCCTACCACATAGCTGTTTGTATTCCAAAATGCTGATTGGTTTGTTGGTTGCGGATTTGACATCATACCTTGCGATATTTGATATCACTACCCTTCTTGCCGGAAGATTCACGCCTGCAGCAAGGGTCGGGGTAGATGCGAGTAGTTTTATTTTTCCATTTCTAAACTCTGTTTCTATTATTTCTCGACACGATTGATTCAGGCCTGCATGGTGAAAACCCACCCCTTTTTTCAAAAGTGTTGAAAGTGTCTTTACCAGTTCGGTGTGTTCGTTTCCGTCAAAAAGTTTTTGTGAAATCTCTTCAAGTTCCTTTTTTTCAGAATTTGAGAGGAATTTTGATACGGCTTCAGCGCCCTTTGTCGCAAGCGATGCCGATCGTGCCCTCGTTTCTGCAAAGATGAGAGATTGGCCGCCATTTTTTATTGTGTCAAGACAGAGATCAATTTGCGGCCCACGTATGCTTGATTCTACTTCGACTGAGTCCCCGTTGTTCCAGAGCACGGTTCCGCCATCAAATACTCCTTCGGTTAACGGCACTGGCCTCCACTCGCTTGAAACGAGTTTGCAGCCAAGCCACTCTGATAGCTCGTCGGAATTTGTTATTGTTGCACTGAGTGCAAGGATCTGAGGTTTGTTTTGTATTTCCTTTAGTCTTGTCAGTACGATTTCAAGTGTTGGACCCCTATCGGGATCACCAATAAGGTGAACCTCGTCTGCAACAACAAGCCCTATTGTGTCAACCCATTCTGCACCGTGACGTATGATCGAGTCCATTTTTTCGTTTGTCAGAACTATAATGTCAGCGCTTTCAGATTCTTTGTCTATAGAGTCAAAATCCCCAGTTGAAATTGCAACCCTGATGGTTCTTCCAAGGTAAAGCTTTTCAAGTTTTTTGAATTCCGAGAACTTTTCTGATGCCAAGGCTCTGAGTGGGGTAAGATAGACGATTTTGCCCTCTTTTGTGGCTAAAAAGTGCATTATTGCGAGTGTCGCAATGAGTGTTTTTCCGCTTGCAGTTGGCGCAGATACTAGAAGGTTTTGCCCGTCCAGCAATCCGGAATTGACTGACTCTTCTTGTGGTGGATATAGCTTCTTTATCCCTTGTTTAGCTAGAAATTCTAACGCAGGGGGCGCCAATGATAGATCCGTTATCTTCATACACGGTTATAGTGACCTGGCTTGGATTCATAAATTGATGCCTCGCGGAGCATCCTTCGGAGGAAGCTTCTTGCCTCTTCTTCTGTGAATTTGGTTGTTTTTGCAAGCTCCTTTACAAACATTTTTTCTTCAACTGGGGCCTTGTTGTCGCCCTCCAGTGACTTTAGAACATCCATGAACAGCTGAAGTTTTGATACCTCGCTGTGAGGCCTTCCTTGGAGTACACCCAGATCGACTTTTCCCGTGTTGACATCGACTCCTGCATCCTCAAGCATACTTTGCATGAGGAATATCGCCCTGTCTGCATCCTCGCCCTCAACCTGGTCTTTCATAAGTAACCTTGCCCTTGCAGTTGCGAGTCTAATCAGACCTCCAAGCTGTCTTGGTGTAACTGTGATCATTTCTTCTGACTCTACATTTCTCATCTTCATGTAATAGTCCAGAATTTTTTCTTCAGCTTCCGTAGTGAGGGCCGGTTCCGATCTTTTACAGTATGCCAAATATTTTGTGAAGATGTCAACGTCGATTAGCGATTTGGTATCTGATGAGGATTTTCTGTGCAGTCCTATGATGTGTTGTGCTATACTTCGATCCTTTTCTTTTGATGGGATGTCGCGTACAACAAAGATAAGATCAAATCTGGTTAAGAGTGGAATTGGCAATGCGACATTTTCTGTGATGTTTTTGAATGGATCGTATTTTCCATACATTGGGTTTGCCGCGGCTAAAATCGAGGTTCTTGCGTTTAACGTAGCCACAATGCCCCCTTTTGCAATGCTTGCAGACTGTTGTTCCATGACTTCGTGCAGTGCGCTACGGTCTTCTGGCTTCATCTTGTCAAATTCATCTATGGCAACTAGCCCTTGATCGCCTAATACTACCGCGCCTGCTTCCAACATCATAATTCCAGTTTTGTCTCTAACTACAGCTGCAGTCAATCCCGCTGCTGTTGAACCCCTACCTGAAGTATACAGGCCCCTTGGCGCAATTCTTGCACAAAACTTGAGCATCTCACTCTTTGCCGTACCAGGGTCACCAACCAAGAAGACGTTTATGTCGCCCCTTACCTTTGTGCCGTCCTGCAAGACTCGTTGCATGGCGCCGACTATTAACAAAAGAATTGACTCTTTGATTAATGCGTGTCCCTGTATGTGAGGAGCAAATGAGTTGATCAGTCTTTCGTAGATATCAGCACTTTTTGCCAGAGATTTGATTATTTTTTCTTCTTCTGGAGATATTTCCTCCCTTTCAGATCTTCTCGAGTTTTTGGTTCCCTTGCCGCCTAGGAATTCAATGTTGTTTCCTTCAATACGCAGTCTGTGAAGCCCGCTGTGTATTCTGGTTCCAGTGATTTGTTCTTGCTCGATTCTCACAATTCCAGTCAAGATTATTCTATCCCCGGGGCGTGCGTTATCGACTAGATCTTGCTTTATTGTGACGTCAACATAATGAGGAAGCTGTCCAGGTGGAAGATCCTCCGGTAGCTCTTGCAGCCTGACAATTTGAAAGTCAATGAATTTGCTAGTTTCCGGATCGATTCGAAGATCTCGGTTTGTACATTTTTCAACTGAGCATTTGGTTGGAGTGTAGATGTTTAGTCCCCGTTCAAGAGGCACCTCGGTTGTGTGTCCAGCAGAGCATTTGTAGACAATGTTTTTTGCAAGTGGTTTTACTTCAGACGAACGCACTACCATGCCTGAGACGCTAGTCATCTTGCCAATCACTTCGGCATTTATCTGTCGGAGGCTTCGTTGAATCGGATAGTTTGCTATTCTTGCCTTGATGTCGTCGGCAATTTTTTTTGCATAGTCAGGGAATCTTTCTTCTAAAATGTTTTTTATCGCACGTGAAAACGCATCAAGAATCGAGTCTGGCTCGGTGTTGAACTTTACTTCAATGTCTTTTTGCGAGACGATGTCGTTGTAGTCGACTGTGATGTATTTAGCCTGTTTTGCCATCATCTGGTCGATTTCTTCTACATACCTAAATGAGCCAGATTTGTCCTTAAATGAGGACAGGAAGCTTTGCACCTGATCAGTTATTGCGCTTGGGGATTGCTGTGTCTCCATCGTCATTTGCTATCACCAAAGATTTGATTGACAAAGTCTGCGCTGTTTTTGTGTATTGTATTGTAAAGAGAACGCTCCTCAATTGAGAGCTTTTTTGCCAGATCAGCCGTAAGCTCCATCGAGTTTGCCCTTGGAATGATTTTCCCAAGTCTCTTGCGAATAAGTGTTTTTAGCAGACTTTGTAGCTTGTCACGTTCTTTTTCGGATTGCCTATCCATGTAACCTGTAACTTTGATGTAAAAATCAGGATCCACATGTGAGAGTTCCTCTCCCTGGAAGTTTTCCTTTGAGATTGATTGTGTCAGTTCTATTCCCATGTCGGGTTCTTGGATCTCGGCGTGTTTTTCTGATTCTAATATTTGCGCCATCCATCTTGGCACGTTAAGTACATCACCCTGCTTTCCCTCCAAGACTATGTTTGATACGTTTATCTTAAAATCATGGTTTATGACTGCCTTGACGTCCTGTGTGGCATATCCTATAGAATAAACCTGCAAAAGTTCGTTTATTTTCAACAGATATGAGACTTTGTTCAAGGATTTAATGGATACGATCGATCAAATGTGTTTACAAGTAGCTAAGATCATTTGATCCTAGCCATAATAAATTATTAAGACATGCCCCAAATTCATCTTGTTGTCTACGAACACTATGTGGGTTGAAAAATATCGTCCTCAAAAAATAACAGATCTAGTAAACCAAAGGGAAGTAGTTGGAAGCATTACATCTCTTATAAAAAATGTATCTGAATTGCCGCATCTGCTCTTTGCAGGATCTGCCGGTGTAGGAAAAACAACGCTTGCGGTTTGTTTGGCACACCAAATCCTAGGAGATTCCTGGAAAGACTATACCCTTGAGCTCAATGCATCAGACGAACGCGGAATTAACATGGTAAGAGAAAGGGTGAAAAAATTCTCAAGATTTGCCGGCCTCGATACAAACATTCCATTTAAAATAATAATTCTCGACGAAGCAGACGAGATGACCTCAGACGCGCAGACTGCCCTGCGAAGAATAATCGAGGATACGTCAAAATACTGCCGATTCATCATGATTGCAAACAACGTTTCTAAGATAATCGAGCCAATCCAAAGCAGATGTGCAGTGTTCAAGTTTACCAGGATTTCAGAAAAAGATGTCATTACCCACCTAAAAGAGATAGCAAAGAAAGAAAAGATAAAGTCAGATGAGGACGGCCTCAAGGCGATTTTTGATTATACGGAAGGGGACCTGAGACACGCCATAAATTTGCTGCAAACTGCCTCAAGCCTTGGAGCTGTCACAGAGGAAAATGTTAAGGCTTCGGCAGGCCTAGCAAAGACCAAGAATGTTGACGAAATACTAAAGCTTGCCCTTGGCGGTAAGACGACTGACGCAAGAAACAAGATGATTGAGCTGATCAAGGTTTACGGAATGTCGGAATCTGATTTTCTAAAATATCTCAACGAATCAATTTACAAATCAAAAGTCAACAATCTGATTGAGGTTTCTGAGACCATTGCAAAATATGATTATCGGATTTTGTCTGGTGCAAGCCCGGAGATTCAGCTTTCCGCACTCTTGGCAGAGCTGAGCAGATTCGGAAAATAGCGCAGAGAG
>Ga0187894_10002790_pt1 | contig 20502 bp, 18 predicted proteins | sample GBC1701081metaG_FD_136650 | JGI IMG/M metagenome (GOLD analysis project Ga0187894, IMG submission 136650) | White microbial mat communities from a lava cave in the Kipuka Kanohina Cave System on the Island of Hawaii, USA - GBC170108-1 metaG ...
ACCTGATCACAAATTGTTCAAGCCCGGCGATCTTGTGGCGGAACCGTGGCGCACTAACTGAACACCGTTACCTGAGCGACGAACACTCAGGTGTTCACGGAGTGGAGAGGGGTTCATGTTCAGTCATCGTAGTGTCACGGCGGCCGGCTTCGCGCTCGGCCTCGCCATCCTGGCTGCATCACCGGTGGCCGCTCAGACCGTCACCGTCGAATCCGACGACGCCGCCTACTGCAAGAAGCTCGCGAGTCTGCAGGAGCGCTACGGGCGGTCGGCCAACACCAGCAACAGCATGGAGACCAACTCCGCGCTGAACAGCTGCACCAACGAGCGCGCGGCCGAGGCCATCCCGCACCTCGAGAAGATGCTGCGCGCCAGCGGTTTCAACCTGCCGGAGCGGGCAGTGGGGACGCGCCGCCAGTAACGGCGCGGCAACACGCGTAGCGTAGAGCAGGCGCGAGGGATCCGCGGAGGGATTCCTCGCGCCATTCTGCGGCGCTATCGCATACGGCCAATCTGCCATCCCGAGCGTAGCGAGGGATCCAGGCACGGCCCCTGGATCCGTCGCTACGTTCGGGATGGCAGAAGGTGCAGTGACCTGCGCCACGTGCGATAGCCCTCGCGTCAGTCCAGGGCACCGATGTGTGGTGGGGTAGTCGATGAAGAAGTATGCGTTGCTGGGGTCGACGGCGCTGGTTGTGAGTGGCGTCCTGGCCGCGCCGGCGGTGGCAGCCGATCCGATCAAGCTGGAGCTGCGTGGCTACTTCCAGGCGTTCATCACGCTGGGCCATATCGACCGCGATGTCGTCGGCACCACGGGAACGAACTACGAGCCCGAGACCTTCCGGTACGAGGGCGAAATCTGGTTCACCGGCACCACCAAGCTCGACAACGGAACGAACGTCGGCGTCCGCATCGAGCTGGAGGCCTGGTCGCAGAACACGGGCGTCTCGGCCAGCAATGCGACGGGTACCATCGACCAGCTCGACGAAGAGTACATCTTTGCGTTCGGCGACTGGGGCCGCATCGAGTTCGGTGCCACCGACGGCGCGTCGTACAAGATGGTGTACGGCACGCCGACGGCACTGACCGGCTGGGGCTTCCAGGATCCGAATCACGCCAACCGGGGATCCGGCTTCTCGGCCGCCAACCAGGCCGGCCGCTCCGGCGTGGTGCCTGGCATGAGCGCGTCGATGGGCAACAACCCCGGCGATGCGACCAAGTTCACGTACTACACGCCGCGCTTCGCCGGCCTGCAGATCGGCGTGTCGTACACGCCGCAATTCTCGTCGACCGCAAGCACGGCCCAGTGTGCCTTCCGCCAGGGCGGCGGCCCGGTCGCCAACTGCCCGAAGAATTCCAACACGTGGCATAGCGCCATCGACGTCGGCGCGAACTACCTTGGCAAGTTCGGCGACGTGAGCGTGGCCTTGTATGGCGGCTATTTCACCGCCGGCTTTGACCGTGGTGTCGCGGGCGGCAATAACAACAACAACACCAACCCGTCGGTCAACGGGCGCTGGAAGAGCTGGGCGACGGGCGCGCAGGTCGGCTATGGCGGCTTCACCCTGGGTGGCGCCATCGGGCAGGACAACAATGGCTTGAGGGGATCCAACCGGACCCGCTGGTACTCGGCCGGCCTGATGTACGAGACCGGCCCGTGGCAGATGTCGGTCGGCTGGTGGGGCGGGCGCAACAACGAGAAATCGGTGACGTCGCTCACGGCCGAGAACCGCGCCGGCCGGGACAAGATGGACATCTTCGAGATCGGCGCCAACTATGCCCTGTCGCAAGGCATCAAGCTTACCGGCGGCTTCAACTACATCATGGGCTCCGGCCAGTCGAAGAGCGAGAAGGCCGACGCCTGGGCCGTGATCTTCGGCACCATCCTGACGTTCTGACTCTTTCACCTCTCCCGCAGGCGGGAGAGGGAAGTCCGCGACCTCGGCCGAAACCGATCGGCGCTCCTGGCGTTGTGAGTATGCCCGTTGCGACGAGGAGAGGAGGTTGGTCGTGGAGAATTGGCACATCGTGTACGAGAACGGAACGAAGAGCGCGGCGAACCCGACGAAGGAAGCCGCGATCCATCAGGCCAGCGGGGATCTGCGCCGGATGACACCGCCCCAGCCGTCCCATATCGAAGGGCCGGATGGCGAGTCAGTGTCGCTGATCGAGATCAAGGCCTACTACGTGAGCCACAAGGCCGAGTTCACTTGAACGCCGCCATGGGTGCCAACTTTGGCGTGATTGGACCGCGCGGCTCCTGTCGCGCTCTTGGTCATGCCGGGGCAACCCATGAGCGCGCCAGGAGGCGCGCGGTCCAGCCAAGCCGCCGTGCGTCCGAAGTCAGCGCTCTGTGGGTAGCGCCCAGCAACGCGCTACCCGGCACTTCGCGCTGACCAAGAGGCCCGTGGTCTCAGTGAATAGTTGTTCAGGCGGCGGTAGAGCGTGGCGCGCGAGATGCCCAGCGTGCGCGCGGCCCGGCTGACATTGCCGCCTTCCTGGCGCAACGCCGCCAGCACCATCCGCTGCTCCGCCGACTTCAGCGTCATCGGCGCCGGCGGCGCCTTTGCCTCGGTGGCACCGGCAGCCAGCATCGCCGCCGGCAGATGCTGCCGTTGCAGCACGCCTGTCGTCGCGAGCAGGGCCATCCGCTCCAGCACGTTGCGCAGCTCGCGCACGTTGCCGGGCCAGCGATGGCGCAGGAAGACCTGCATCACTTCCTCGTCGAGGCGCATCTCGCGGCCGCCACCGTCGGCGATCTGGCGCAGCAGGCACGCCACCAGGTGCGGGATGTCGGCCGGCCGGTCACGCAGCGGCGGCAGGGTCAGGTTCGCGACGTCGAGGCGATAACACAGGTCGGCACGGAAGCGACCGTCGGCGATGGCCTGCGCCAAGGGGCGGTTGGTGGCCGCGATCACCCGCACGTCGATCCGCCGCGGCGTGCCTTCGCCGAGACGGCACACCGCCTTTTCCTCCAGCACGCGCAGCAGGTAGGGCTGCAGGTCCAGCGGCATGTCGCCGATCTCGTCGAGGAACATGGTTCCGCCATGGGCATGCTCGAACTTGCCCTTGGCGCCGCCGCGCCGGGCGCCGGTGAAGGCGCCCTCGGCGTATCCGAACAGCTCGCTCGCCAGGATTTCCCTGGGCAGCGCCGCGCAATTGAGCGCGATGAACGGCCCTGCCGCCATCGGGCTGGCGGCATGGATGGCGCGCGCCAGCACGTCCTTGCCGGTGCCGGTCTCGCCTTCGAGCAGGATCGGCACCTTCTGCCGGGCGAAGGCGTCTGCTTGCCGCAGCAACGCGCCCAGTGACGGCGAGGTGTCGGCGATCTGCCGGAAGGCCGCGGCGAACGCCGGCGCGCGTGACGGTCCGGGTGCGCGCTCGGCGGCGGGGATCCGCACCAGCGCGCCGATGCAGCGGCCATCGGTGCGCAGCGGCGTCAGCCAGTCCGGCCGCAGCCACCCCGGCAGGCCGGGAAGGTTCCTGTCCTCGATGGTATCGGCGCAGAGGCCGGGAATCCGCGCCAGCGCGGACGATGCGGACTCGACGCCGCGCGTCGCCAGGATCGCCGGTACATCCGGCGTCGCCTTGACGACGCGCCCGCGCGCATCGCAGAGAATGACGGCCTGGCCCGGCACGACCTTCTCGTGGAAGGCCTCGATCAACCGGCAGCGCTCGCTGGTTTCGCGCTCCAGGATGTGGGCCTCGATCCGGTTCACGAGGGTGGCCACGAACGGCCCGGCATGCAGGACCAGCATGTTGTTCGGACCCGTGACATCGACGACGCCCAGGATGCGCCGGTCGATCGGGTCACGGATCAGCGCGGCATTGCAGCTCCATGGCTTGCCCGCCTCGCAGAAATGCTCCTGCGCGTGGATCTGGATGGACCGTCCCAGCGCGATGGCGGTACCGACGGCATTGGTTCCGCCATGGCCCTCGCCCCAGCAGGCACCGGGCACGATGCGGTTGGCGATCATCTGGTCGGCCAGCGGCGGATCGCCGTCGGCCGTCAGGAGGGTGCCCTGTGCGTCGCTGATCACCAGGATCATGCCGGTGCCGGCGAGCTGGCTGACAGCCGGCGCGATGCAGGTCCGGACCGCGTCGTACAAAGTGCCGTTCTGGCCATAGAACTGGTCGAGCGCCTCGCTGCCGACAGTCACCGGCGCCGCGCGGCGCAGGGGATCAACACCGTGCCGGCGACAGCGCGCCCATGACTCCAGAACGATGTTGCGCACGCCGCTGCCGTCGATGGGGCAGGCGCTGAGGAAGCGCTCCCAGGCACGGCCGACGTCGCGAAAATACTGGCGCGAATATAGATCCCGAATCGGGGCGTCGCGCATCATCGCTTTTCCTCCCGCGGGCCGGCCTTTGATGGCGCGGTCACGCTGCGGCAACACCGGACTCGTCCTCGTGCAGAGAAGCTGCCAGGACCGCAGCCACTCCCCGGGAGACGACGGCGACGGTGAAGCGTAACAAAGCGCCCGCGAGCGGTAAACGGTGTCGCGCGTCGGGTGTCTCATCCTGCGACAGTTGAGACAGTGTGCCTGTCACGTCGTGCGACAGCCACGGCACGCGAGCCTGGAATCACGCGACTTTACGCGTGCGCCGGCGTGGCACGGACGTTGCCATGCGTATGCTGCTTCTTTTGTCATGTTGAGCGCAGCGAAACATCCGGGCACGTGTTCATGGGTCGCCACACACATCTGTCATCCCGAGCGTAGCGAGGGATCTTTTGATGCAGGCGCACCGTGCGTCCCTCGCAGAAGATCCCTCGCTACGCTCGGGATGACACGTGCTCTGAAAACGATGTGGAGGAAACTTTCATGCCCAGCGTCCAATCCCGGGATCTGACGGCTCTCTACAAGGGCTGGTCCGATTCGCTCGCCAACAACCCGACCATGCCGCTCGACGACATGCGGCGCATGTTCGAGCACTGGGGCGACGTCACGGCCGAGCCTGGCGGCGTCGACTACATCGAGGTCGATGCCGGCGGCGTGCCGGCGCTGTGGGCGGTGCCCAAGGGATGCCGGCAGGACAGGGTCGTGCTGTGCACGCACGGCGGCGGCTACGTCACCGGCTCGATGTACACGCACCGCAAGGTCTACGGCCACGTCGCCAAGGCCGTCGGCTGCCGCGCCCTGATCCCGCACTACCGGCGCGCCCCCGAGCACGTGCATCCGGCGCCCGTCGATGACGCGGCGGCGTGCTACCGCTGGCTGCTCGACCAGGGCATCAAGCCGCAGCACATCGTCCTGACCGGCGACTCGGCGGGCGGCGCGCTCGCTGTCACCACGTTGCTACGCGCTCGCGAGCGTGGCCTTCCGATGCCGGCCGCCACCATGCCGTTGTCGCCGTGGCTCGACATGGAAGCATCGGCCGCGACGTTCGAGTCCAATCGCGGCAAGGACGCCCTGGTGCAGCGCGACATCGTGCTCGGGATGGCGGCCACGTTTCTGGGCGAGGGCGGCAACCGCAAGGACCCGCTGGCGAACCCGCTGTTCGCCGACCTGCGCGGGCTGCCGCCGATGTACATCCAGGTCGGCGGCGACGAGACCCTGCTCGACGACAGCCGCAACCTCGCCGAGGCCGCGCGCCGCGCCGGAGTCGACGTCAAGCTCGAGGTCGAGCCGGGGATGCAGCACGTCTACCACTTCCTTGCGGGTGTGGCGCCCGAAGCCGACGCCGCGATCGCGCGTCTCGCCACGTGGGTGAAGCCGAAGCTGGGGCTTTAAGCCCTTCTCCCCGCGAAGGCGGGGAGAAGGTGGCACGAAGGGCGGATGAGGGGCTTCGCGATCTTGCGAGGTACAGAAGCGGGCCGCAATCGAGCGCTCCCGCCTGAAGCCCGGTTCTCATTTCAGCGCCGCAAAGCCCCTCATCCGGCGCTTCGCGCCGCCTTCTCCCCGCCTTCGCGGGGAGAAGGCTGAAAATGAAAAGGAGGAAACATCATGAAGTTCATGCTCTTCGTATTGCCCACCGTGCCCGGCACACTTGAGGACCGCGAGCGGCTGCGGCCGATCGGGCGCAACAACGAGCGCTACCAGCAGATGCTGGACGAGCTGCGCAAGCTCGCAGTGTTCGCCGACGACGCCGGCTTCGACGTGTTTTCGACGACCGAGCATCATTTCCATTCGGAAGGCTACGAAGCCTCGGTGGCGCCGCTGCTGCTGTACACCGACCTCGCGGCCCGCACCAAGCGCATCAAGTTCTCGCCGCTGGGCCTGGTGCTGCCGTCGTGGGATCCGATTCGAGCGGCGGAGGAGATCGCCGTCCTCGATCATCTGACCAAGGGCCGCATCTGCGCCGGCTTCGCGCGCGGCTACCAGGACCGCTGGGTCAACGTGCTGGGCCAGCAGTACCACGTCACCGGCGCGCCGATGGACGGCTCATCGATCGACAACCACAACCGCAAGGTCTACGAGGAGACGCTCAAGGTCATCAAGATGGCGTGGACCCAGGAGTCGTTCGCCTACGACGGCGAATACTACAAGGTGCCGTACCCCTACGAGGGCATCACGCGCTGGCCGGTGGCCGACTGGACGCGCAAGTACGGGGCGCCCGGCGAGATCGACGACAAGGGCGTGATCCGCAAGATCTGCGTCGTGCCGAAACCCTACCAGCAACCCCACCCGCAGCTGTTCCAGCCCTTCTCGGTCAGCGAGAACACCATCCGCTACACCGCGCAATCCAGCATCGTGCCCTGGATCCTGGTGGCCAATCCGCCCGACTTCCAGCGCCTCTGCAACGTCTACCGCGACGTCGCCGGCCAGTCCGGCCGCAAGCTCGGGCTCGGCGAAAGCGTCGGCGCCTTCCGCTCCGTCCACTTCGGCAAGACCGAGGCGGAAGCCGTGGAGCTGCTGCGCAACACCAACTACGCCGGCTTCAACAACTACTTCGGCGGCTTCGGCTTCTGGGAAGCGTTCCGCACCCAGGAGGACAACGCCAAGTATCCGATGGACCCGTTCACGCCCTTGCCGACGTCCGAATGGACGCTCGACCGCATGCGCAAGGTCAAGTACGCGCTGGCCGGCACGGTCGACCAGGTGAAGGCAGAGATCGAGGCGCTGCACAGGATCGGCGGCCAGGGCGAGCTCGAGTGGTTCGGCTGGTTCTTCGACCAGGGCTTCATGTCGTGGGACGAGGAGATGCGCCAGATCGAGATGTTCGCCAGGCACATCATCCCCGCCTTCCGCTCGGCCGAACCCACCAAGCGCGTCCCCGAGCCGGCACGCTGACTGCTGTCATACACTCTCCCCGCGAAGGCGGGGAGAGTGGCCCATAGCGCATAGCACATAGCACGATGGGCGGTGAAGGGCTTCCGGCCTGACGAACAGTTTGTTGCTTTGTATCGGCATCACGAAGCCCCTCGTCCGCTCGGCGAAGTACATCGACGCCGTGACCTCGGTATCGTAAGGTTGGACCAAAATAAACCGATGGCAGGAAGGGGAGTGACTGCCATGGCCGACCATGCGTCGATCCAGAAAATCCATGGCCATTGCGGCTTGTGCATCGCCCGCTGTGGCACGATCGCGACGGTGGAAGACGGGCGCTTCACGCGCCTCGATCCGGATCCATCGCATCCGACCGGGCAGGCGATCTGCGCCAAAGGCCGCGCCGCGCCCGAGCTGGTCTATCACCCGCAGCGGCTGACCCGGCCGCTGCGCCGCACGCGCCCGAAAGGCGATGCCGATCCGGGCTGGGTACCGATCGCGTGGGACGAGGCACTGGAGCTCACCGCCGCTGCCATGCAACGCATCAAGGCGCAGCATGGCGCCAAGGCGGTTGCCTTCAGCATCGCATCGGGCTCGACCACGGCGATCGGCGATTCGGCCCCCTTCGTGCAGCGGCTGAGGAATGGATTCGGCACGCCGAACCTCTACGGCAGCATCGACGTGTGCGGCTGGGGGCGGGCCTTTGCTACCCAGTACACCTACGGCGTCGGCAGCGTCGCGATCGGCAATGGCGTGGGCGCCATGGCGGATATCGCCAATGCCGGCTGCCTGATCCTGTGGGGCTACAACCCGTCCTTCTCCCGCCTGACGCACGCCACTGCCACCGTGGAGGCGATGCAGCGCGGCATGAAGCTGATCGTGGTCGATCCGCGCGAGGTCGGACTCGCCGGCAAGGCGGACGTCTGGCTGCGCGTCCGTCCGGGCACGGACGGCGCACTGGCGCTGGGTCTCGCCAACATCATGATCCGAAACGGCTGGTACGACCGCGCGTTCATGCAGACGTGGACCAACGGCCCCCTGCTGGTGCGCAACGATACCGGGCGGCTGTTGAACGCACGCGACATGGGCCTCGACGGCACGCGCGGCTACGTCGCCTGGGACGCGACGGACGGACGTCCCGTCGCGTACGACGCGAGCATCGGCAGGTATGAGAGGGAAACGGACGGCCTGGCGCTGGAAGGCGAGTACCGGATCGCCACGCCGGGTGGCGAGGTCGTCTGCCGTCCGGCGTTCGAGCTTTACGCCGAGCTGTGTCGCGCCTATCCGCCGGAGGTCGTCGAGGCGACGTGCTGGATTCCACGGGCCCGCATCGAGTCGGCCACCCGATTGATCTGGCAGGCGCGGCCGGTCTCCTACTACGCCTGGAGCGGGCACGAGCAGCATGCCAACACGACGCAGACAGCGCGCGCCATGTCGCTGCTCTATGCCTTGACCGGCAGTTTCGACGCCCCGGGCGGCAACGTGCTTCTCCCTGCCGTGCCCGCCACGCCGATCGCCGGCAACGACCTGCCGGCCGCGAAGGGCATGCCGCCGGCGCTGGGCCTGGCCAAGCGTCCGCTCGGGTTGGCGCGCTGGAATCAGGTTGGCGGGCGGGAACTCTACGAGGCGATGCTGGAGGGTCAGCCATACAAGGTGCGCGGGTTGATCGGCTTTGGCGCCAACATGCTGATGTCCCAGGCCGACGGGGTCTACGGCCGCAAGGCCCTGGCGTCGCTCGATTTCCATGCCCAGCTCGACCTTTTCATGACGCCCACCGCCACGCTTGCCGATGTGGTGCTGCCGGTGGCGTCCGCGTTCGAGCGCGAGGCGTTGAGGATCGGCTTCGAGATTTCCGCAGACGCGCAATCGCTGGTCCAGTTGCGTCGGGCCGTGGTGCCGCCGCCCGGGCAGGCGCGCCCGGATATCGAGATCATATTCGATCTTGCCGCCCGCCTCGGCCTTGGTGCGCAGTTCTGGAATGGCGACATCGACGCGGCCTATCGCCAGCAACTGGCACCCTCGGGCGTGACCCTGGAGCAGTTGCGCGCCCACCCGGAAGGCGTGCGCGTGCCGTTGAAGACGCAGCATCGCAAACATGCGCAGGTGGACGCGGCGGGCATACCGCGCGGCTTCGCCACCCCGTCGAAGCGGGTCGAGCTCTACTCGGAGACGCTTCTCGAGCATGGGTATGCGCCGTTACCGGATTTCGTCGAACCCGTCGTCGGCCCTGCGGCACCCCGGGATCTGACGGTGCGGTTTCCGCTCGTGCTGACCTGCGCCAAGCCCACGTTGTTCCTCCAGAGCCAGAACCGCGCGCTCGCCAGCCTGCGCAAGCGCGCGATGGCTCCCGAGGTGGAGCTGCATCCCGACGCGGCGCGGGAGCGCCGCATCTCGCAGGGCGACTGGGTGTCGATCACGACGCCGGAAGGCAGTGTCCGCGCCCGCGCCCGTTTCAACGAGAGCCTCGATCCCAGGGTGGCGGTCGGCCAGCATGGCTGGTGGCAAGGCTGCGAAGAGGTCGCGGCGCCGGGCTATGATCCCTTCGGGCCGACAGGCGCCAACTACAACCTGCTGATCAACGCGACTGCCGGCGATCCCGTCAGCGGCACCGCATCCTACCGCGCCAGTCTGTGCGAGATTCGACCCGTCGACGCGGCATGACAGGTGTCGCACAGGCGGCACCTGGCCTGCTCCCACTCTGTCATCCCGAGCGTAGCGAGGGATCCGGGGGCGGCGCCTGGATCCCTCGCTACGCTCGGGATGACAGCTTGGATCAAGCAACACCCTGCGTCCATTCGAACGGAACGGGCGCCAGGCGATCGATCCGGCAATGCGCGACGTTGCATTCTCGCCCCGGTTTCCCGAAGCTGGCGCCCTTTGCCATGCGGCGGGTGCCGGGATGAAGATCGCGCTGGTTTCGGACGTCCATCTGTCGGTCGGCTTCTTGCCGTTGCCCGAGACCCCGGCGGACGTGCTCGTCATCGCCGGCGACATCGCGCGTCCGGCGAGGGCCATGGAGTGGGCCAAGGCGACTCGGATTCCCGCCGTGTATGTCGCGGGCAACCACGAGTTCTATGGCAGCGACCTGGCGACGACCCATGAAAGCCTCGTCCGCCTGGCGGAGGGCAGCAACATCCAGGTGCTGGAGCGCTCCGAGTGGCACCATCGCGGCGTCCGGTTCCTGGGCTGCACACTGTGGTCCGACTACCGGCTCTTCGACTCCGCGGACGCGCGCGCCAGGGGGTTGGGCGACGCCCGCAAGTACATGCGCGACTTCTCTGCGATCAAGGTCGCACCAGATTTCGACGACACCTTCAGCCCGGCACTGTCGCAGCTCTTGTTCGCGCAGTCCGTGGCGTGGCTGGACGCGTGCTTCGCGCGCCCGCACACGGGCCCGACGGTGGTCGTCACCCACTTCGCGCCGACACCGCAGAGCATCGCTGCACGGTTCAAGGAGTCATCGGTCAACGCGTCCTTCGTGTCGGACCTCACCGCCAAGATCCTGGCGTGGCAACCGGAGCTGTGGCTGCACGGCCATACGCATGACAGCTTCGACTATCGCGTCGGCCGCACCCGCGTCGTCTGCAACGCCCGCGGCTACGCCAAGGACGGCGTCAACGAGAACGCCCGGTTCGACCCTGCGCTTGTCATCGACCTGGATGAGGCCACCGAGGCCGGGTTCCGTTCGGCGGCATCGCAATGACTTATCAGAGCGTCGAAAGCGCCGCCTCGTGGCGCATGGCGTGGATCACGCTGGGGATCCTGTCGATTTCCTTCGGCTCGCCGCTGATCATCGTCGTCGGCCTGAAGCCGATGCAGGAGGCGCTGGGCACCGACCGGTCGGTCCTGGCACTGGCGGGATCGCTGGTCTGGGTGGGCACCGGGGCCGGCGGCATCTTCATGGGCTGGCTGGCGGACCGCATCGGTGTGCGCGCCACCGTGGCGATCGGCGGGGCGATGATCGCGGGCGGCCTCGCGCTCTCTTCGCTGGGGTCGATGTGGGCGCTCTATGTCGGCCATGGCGTGATGGTCGGGTTCTTCGGCAACGGCGGGGTCTACGCGCCGATGCTGGTCAATGTCACGCGGTGGTTCGATCGCCGGCGCGGCACCGCGATCGCCCTGATCTCGTCGGGCCAGTACATCGCGGGCGTCACCTGGCCCTCGTTCATCGAGCGTGGGATCGCGACTCACGGCTGGCAGACCGTCATGCTCGTCTATGCCGGCCTTGTGCTGCTCGTCATCCTGCCGGCCACCTTGCTGCTGAAGCCGGCGCCGCTCGCCCCGGGCGGCCCGTTGGGCCACCAGGCGTCGGCGGGGGACAACAAGGTCGCCGGCCTGCATCCCAGCGTCGCGCAGGCCCTGATCTGCATCGCGGGATTCTGCTGCTGCATTCCCATGTCGGTGCCCCAGGGCCACCTGGTCGCGTTCTGCAGCGACATCGGCATCACCCCGACGCGCGGCGCGGCCATGCTGTCGGTGATGCTCGGTGCCGCTTTCGTGGCGCGCCAGGCGTGGGGCGCGCTGGCCGACCGCGTCGGCGGATTGCGCACGGTCATGACCGGGTCAGCCTGCCAGGCAGTCGCGATCGCCTGTTTCCTGCTGACCCAGGACGAGGCGGGTCTGTTCGTGATCGCGGCCGCCTTCGGCTTCGGGTTCGCCGGCATCATCCCGGCCTATTCGGTGGCGGTGCGCGACCTGTTTCCCGCCGCCGAGGCATCGTGGCGCATTCCGCTGGTGCTGTTCACGGCCATGAGCGGCATGGCCGTCGGGAGCTGGTTCGCGGGGCTGCTGTACGACCGGATGGGCTACTACGCCGCGGCGTTTGGAGTCGGTGTGCTGTTCAACCTCATCAACCTGACCATCGTCGGCTTCCTGCTCTTCGCCCTGCTGCGCTTCCAGCGAGCGACATCCTCCGCCGCGAGTTGAGCCCGCGAAGGCGGGAAGACGCGGAAACCGCGCACCATCACTTGAACGAAATCGTATCAACCGCCCGGACGAGTGCGCAGGAAGGCCTCGCGGTCGGCGGGGCGTTCGATGTGCGTCGCCAGCGCGGCCCATAGTTGCTGGGACGTCTGCGCGGTCGCCAGCGCGCGCTTCACGAGGACCTTGGCGATCGGGCCGATGTGACGCGCCAGCTCGCGCTGCGCGCGTTCGATCTCCGTGTCGGGCAATGAAGGCGGTGCCGCCGGCGTGGACACCACTGTCGCAAGATCCTCCGGGGCGGGGCGACTGCCGGCGCTCCCCCGCAGCGACGCCAAAGCCTCGCGCAGGAACCGGCTGCGCCCTTCGTCCTGCGGGATGTTGCTGCTGAGCGAGCGGCAGACCTCTTCGAGCGATTGGCTCTTGCCCATGGCGTCCCGGACGAGATGGCGCGCGATCGGGCCGACATGTTCCGCCAGCTTCCGCTCGATGAGGGCTACCGACGCGCTATCGCCGCCTGCGGCTGCGCCGCTTGGGCCGGTCCGGACGGCTGCCTGGGCCGGGACCTGCCAGGGTGTGCCCGGTGCGCGCAACGCGTCGTCGAGCGCCCGGGACATCGCCGTGGCCGAGCCGAAGCGCTGCTCGGGAAGCTTGGCCAGCGCGGTGTCGATGAACGACGTCAGGCCGGCGGGTGCATCCGCCACCTTGCCGCTCAGCGGCGGCGGCCGCTCGTTGAACAGCCGATGGGCGATTTCTTCGATATTGCGGCCTGCGAAGGGGCGGTCGCCGGTCAACAGTTCGTAGAGCACGGCTGCCGTCGAGAACAGGTCGCTGCGCAGATCGACGTCGCCTCCACGGAACTGCTCGGGCGACATGTAGCTCGGCGTGCCGATCATCGCACCGCTCTGCGTCAACGTCGACCCGCCGACGCGCGAGATGCCGAAATCGGTCACCTTCACGCGGCCCTCGGCGGTCAGCAGGATGTTCGCCGGCTTGATGTCGCGATGCACGATGCCCTGGCTGTGCGCGCTGCCCAGCGCATCCAGCACCTGCCTCACGATCTCGATGGCCTGGTCGCGGGGCAAGCGCCCGCGCAGCTGAAGAACCTGGGCGAGGGATTGCCCGTCGACATACTCCATGGCGATGAAGGGATTGCCCTCGTGCACGGCGAAGTCGTAGACGGCCACGATATTGGGGTGCGTGCAGCGGCCCGCGGCCTGGGCCTCGCGCTGGAAGCGGGCCATGTAGTCCGCCCGATCCTCGCCCTGGAGCAGGTCGGCCCGCACCAGTTTCAGCGCCACCGGCCGGTCGATGACCGGGTCGTGGGCCCGGTAGATCACCCCCATGGCCCCACGCCCGATCACCGCCTCAATCCGATAGCGGCCGATCTCGACGGGATCCGACGGGGGGGCCATGTGCGCACAATCAGCCTTCTCCCCGCGAAGGCGGGGAGAAGGTGCCCGGAGGGCGGATGAGGGGCTTCGCGATCTTGCGAACCGCATGAAGCTTCGAAGCGAGCGTGCCCGTCGCCGCGTCGCGAAGCCCCTCATCCGGCGCTTCGCGCCACCTTCTCCCCGCCTTCGCGGGGAGAAGCCCTGACAATGCGATTCGATCCGTGTGGAACAAGGTCTAACTGCCGATCATCTTCATTGCGTTGGCGAGGCTGCGGCGCATGCGGTTGAACGACCCCGACAGCGAGGCGATCTCGTCGCGTCCCTTCACCTCGACTTCCGGCGCCTCCATGTTGCCCATGCTGACCTCGCTTGCCGCGGTCGATATCCGGCGTACCGGCCGCACGATGACATAGTGCAGCAGCAGGTTGACCAGCACCATCATGAGCGCGAAGACACCCACCAGCCCCGACAGGTAGACGGTGAGCAGCTTGTTGGCGCGCTGGTTCGCCACGTCGGTGGGGACGGAAATGATCTGTGCCCCGATGACCTCGTTCAGCTTCCATCCGAAGCCGTTGGCCGGGCCGTAGAGGTCGACCATCGCCGCGGGCGCCTGGGCGGCGGTCGTGTGGCAGCTGAGGCAGGCGGCGTCGGTGATGCGGATGGGCCGGGACACCACCATGGCGGTCCCGGTCGGGGTCTCGCGCTTGGTCACGAACTCCGTCAGGTTGGGATCCCGGCGGAACTGCTGGATGATGTCGGCCTCCCAGTCCGTCGCCCGGTCGGACGGGTTGGTCGGGTTGAGGGCAGCCTCCTTGTAGCTGTAGTCGGGGAACTTTGCCTGCACCGTGCGGAAGTTGGTCTGCGCCGCCCATGACGGCACGGTGTGCGGCAGGAAGCGAACCTTCATCTGTTCGCGCAGCAGCGGCTCGATCTCGCTGACGGTGTAGCCCCGCACGGCGGAGGCGTGCGCCGTGATCAGTGCCGCCTCGCGCATGATCTCGCGCTCGGCGTTGTCGTGCAGCACGCGCTGCGCCAGGAGCGCGGCCAACGCCAGGCCGACCAGCAGCGCGATGCTCATCACGACGTTGAACTTGGCTTTCAGTCCCATGCCGATGCTTCCTCGCTAACGCAGAATGAAGGCCGGCAGGCAGCGGCCGGTCGCCGGAGTCACCGCCACCGGTGGGCGAGGCGCTTGATCTGCTCGGCGGTCAGATGGCCGGTCGTCTCCTCGCCGATTTCGCGCTGGTAGCGGCGGATCGCGGTCCGCGTATCGGTCCTGAACTCGCCGTCGACCTTGCCGGCGTAGTACCCCAGGCGTTGCAACGATTCCTGGGCCGCGCGGCGTTCATTTCGCGACATGCGCGACTCCACGGCCGACAGCGCGGTCGGGGCCGGTGGCGGCGCGGGAGCAGGTGCTGCGGCCGGCGGTGGCACGGCAGCAGGCTTCGTGGCCACGGGCGGCGGCGCGGGAGGGGGCACTGCGGCCGGCGGCGGTGGCACGGGAACAGGCTTCGTGGCCGCGGCTGGCGGAGGTGGCGGTACGGGAGCGTGGGTTGTGGCCGCCGGAGGCGGCGGCGCGGGAGCGGGCGTTGCGACCGGCGGAGGCGGCGGCGCGGGAGCGGGCGCTGCGACCGGTGGAGGCGGCGGCGTGGGAGCGGGCGCTGCGACCGGCGGAGGCGGCGGCGTGGGAGCGGGCGCTGCGGCCGGCGGAGGCGGCGGCGCGGGAGCAGGCACTGCGGCCGGCGGAGGCGGCGGCGCGGGAGCGGGCGTCGCGACCGGCGGGGGCGGTGGAGGAGCAGCCGGCGGCGTGGGCTGGACGGCTGCACGCGGTGGCTCACCGACGACATACCCGGCGGCTTTTGGCATGCGGGCTGCGGCAACCGTGCGTGTCGGCGTGCCGGCGAGTTGCTGGCTGACCGTCGATACCAGCGCTGCGGTCTCGAGGCTTCGCCCGGCGAGAGCGGACGTCAGCACGCGCGCCAGCGGCGTGATGGCATCGCCCTCCTGGGAGTCGATGATCGTGATGGCGCCCAGCCCGTCGACCGTGGCCGCGTCGGCGATGGCGTCAAACCCGGCCGGCTTCGGGTCGCTGGGCATCGGCACTATGTCCAGCGCGACGAAGGCCGTGCGGGCCTTGCCCCGCGCCATGACGTCGTACAAGGCCTTTGCCAGCACCCCCTCGGTCAGGACATCGGCAGGACGTGCAAGCGTAGCCTTGACCGGAAGCAGGAAGGGGCGGTTGTTGAACCCGATCGCCCGGGTGCAGACATAGACGAAGGCCGTCGCGTCCGGGGCCGCCGTCAGATGGTTCGCGAACTCGCCGAGCGCCGCCCCGAGGTCACCGCTTGTGGCATTCGTGCGTTCGACAACCGTGTATCCCGCGCCGCGCAGGGCGTCGGCGACCGCGCGCGCCGCGCCAGGACAGGCCGGCGCGGGCGGCAGCGTCGCATACGCGCCGTTGCCGATGACCAGCCCGACGCGGGCCGGCTGTGCCGACGCCGTCCCTGCAAGAGTCGTTGGAAGCAGGCCCAGAACGGCGCCAGCGAGCATGCGCCGTGCGCCCGGCGCGAGGTTCACGAACATCGCTACTACGTTCCCAACCGCGTTGTTTCTTGGGACAGTCTTCATTTCAGGCGGCTTTTATCACGGATAACCGAACCGCACAGCAGGCTTGGCAGATGCGCGTCGCTGCCGCGGGAGCGTGGGCAGCCTGTCTTGAGCTTGCCCATGGGGGCCCGCCCGCATTCGCTCGGAGCGAAGCGAGGACGAAATCCGCCTGTGCCGAAGTGCACACCCACTGCAGATCGGGGCGAGCGTTCGTTGCGGACCACACGCCCACAGGCGGCAACTTGGCGCACGCCGGTGCGAACGGACCGCGCGGCTTCCGCCGCGCTCCTCGCGTTGCCGTGGAATGACCCTGAGCGCGCCAGGAGGCGCACGGATCGGTCAAGCCGTCGCGCGCCCGAAGGTAGCGCCGATGGGGAGACTCAGCACGCCGCGCGGCCACAAGGGCGGTGATAAACACCAGCGGGGAGCAACGATCTCAAAAGCCGTCCGCTCCTGTCGGATCGCTGCCCCTCCGTTCGTCCTCGGGTTGACCTGCCCGACACAGGCCACGCCGCCCGATCGGTGCCGCTCGTAAGCCCGGGGGTGCCCTCTTCAGAGGCGTCGGACGAGTGATTGAGGACCCTCGTATGGCGACTGATCCGCGCACCGGGACCTCGACAGGAGTGAGCCATGAGATACATCTGCCTGGTCTATGCCGAATTGAAAGCGATGGAGGGATTGTCGCAGCGCGAGAGGGAGATCCTCGTCGACGACTCGCTGTCGTATGACGAGGCCCTGCGCGAGAGCGGCCATTTCATCGTCGCGCATGCACTGGAGTCTGCCCGACAGGCCGTCACCGTGCGGGTCCGGGACAACAGACCTGCCATCACCGACGGTCCTTTTGCCGAGACCAAGGAGCAGCTCGTCGGCTTTATCCTGATCGAGGCCAAGGACCGTGAGGACGCCGTGCAAGCGGCATCGAAGATCCCGATGGCGCGCCACGGCAGAATCGAAGTGCGGCCAGTCAGGAGCCTGAGCCGATCGTAACGGCCATCAGGAACGATGATGCCGAATCCATGGCGACGTTCAGGCGCCGCGGCGACCGCCCTCGTTGGGACCGTATTGCTTGCCCTGGTTGCTGCGATGCCTGGCCTTGCCAGTGGCCGGCGCGTCCATCGTCCGGCTCGACGGTGGCGGCCACGAGCTGTACGAAGCCGATTGGAACGAGATAACCGCCTGGATCGTTGCGCATGCAGAAGATCGCAAGCAGAGGAGACCGGCATGACCACCGTGAGCGGAAAGGTGATGAAAGACCCACGGCTAGCCAATACGATGGACCCGAAGGCGACGCCCTTCGACAGCAAACGCATGGCCTACGGCGGCCTCAAGATCCTGGTCGCCGTCCGGGCCGGGGACTCATGAAACGGTAACGACCGGCTGCATCTGATGCGGATGCGGCAACATCAACAAGGAGGCACCGACATGCCTGAGTCCAAGGGACACTTCGTCTGGTACGAGCTGATGACGACCGATACCGCGGCCGCCAAGGCGTTCTACGGCAAGGTGGTGGGCTGGAGCACGCAGGACATGCCGATGCCCGACATGACCTACACCATGTTCATCGCCGGCGAGGCGCCGATAGGCGGGTTGATGGACCTGCCCGAACCGTCGCGCAAGATAGGCGTGCCGCCGAACTGGATGGGCTACGTCGCGGTCGACGATGTCGACGCATCGGCCGCCCAGGCCAAGCGGCTGGGCGGCACCGTGAACGTTCCGCCGACCGACATCCCCGACGTCGGCCGTTTCTCGGTCATCTCCGACCCGCAGGGGGCGGTGCTGGCGCTGTTCAAGTCGTTGAACCCCGGGCCCGACCAGCCGGCGCCGGGCACACCGGGGCGCGTCGGCTGGCACGAGCTGCTCGCGGTCGACCGGGAGAAGGCGTTCGCCTTCTACAGTGAGCTGTTCGGCTGGCAAAAGTCCGATGCGATCGACATGGGTCCGATGGGCACCTATCAGCTCTTCTCGACCGGCGGGCAGGCGATCGGCGGCATGTTCACCAAGCCGCCGGAGATCCCGGCGCCGTTCTGGCTCTACTACGTCAATGTCGGCGACATCGACGCGGCAACCGAACGCGTCAAGGCCGGCGGCGGGCAGATCCTCAACGGCCCGATGGAAGTGCCGGGCGGCGACTGGATCATCCAGGGCATGGATCCCCAGCGCGCCATGTTCGCCCTGGTCGGCAAGCGGGGCTGATCATGCCCTCTCCCGCGAAGGCGGGGAGCAAGCGCCGGTCATGCCTTCTCCCGCGAAGGCGGGGAGCAAGCGCCGGTCATGCCTTCTCCCCGCGAAGGCGGGGAGAAGGTGCCCGTCCTTCGGCAAGCTCAGGATGAATGAGGGGCTTCGCGATGCTACGACGGGCAACCTTGTTTCCGAGGGGGAGTCCGTACTTCCTCGGCCGCCGGGTAAACCAGCATCGCGAAGCCCCTCATCCGGCGCTTCGCGCCCACCTTCTCCCCGCCTGCGCGGGGAGAAGGCTGGAATTGTTGTCGGAACCACGCAACCTCGTTCGTCCTTTGAGGGTGAAGATCAGGGAACACGCATGCTCTACGCCATTCTCGCCTACAACGCCGAAGCCACCTCCGAGGCCATGTCCCGGCCGGACGAAGAGGCGATGATGTCCAGCCTCGCCGTCGTGCGCCGCGAGCTTGCCGCGGAAGGCAAGCTCGGCCCGGTCGGCCGCCTGATGCCGACCACCGCCGCGACCACGGTCAGGCATGGCCGCGAATCGGTGGTCATCGACGGCCCCTTCGCGGAGACCAAGGAACAGCTGCTGGGCTTTTACGTCGTCGATTGCGCGACGCTGGAGGAGGCCATCGACGTGGCGCGCCGCCTGGCGGCACCACGCGTCGCCGCCGGCTTGTCCGGCGCGCTGGAAATCCGCCCGCTCCGCGACTTTTACCCTGCCGGCGCCAACAAGTGAGCTGTCACGCTGCGGCGTCCTGATCTCCGCGCCGCCATGACGATCGAGGAACACCCCATGCTCTACGCCATCCTGTGCTACAACAACGAAGCCGCGGTCAGCAGCAAGACGCAACAGCAAGACGATGCGCTCATGGACGAGCTTCACGTCGTGCAGGATAAGCTGATGGCGGAACGCAAGCTTGGCCCGCACGTCCGCCTGATGCCGACCAAGGCATCGACGACGCTGCGCTACACCGACTCGGCGCTGGTCGTCGATGGTCCCTTCGCCGAGACCAAGGAGCAGCTGCTGGGCTTCTACGTCGTCGATTGCGCGACGCACGAAGAAGCCGTCGAGGTCGCGCGCCGCCTGGCCGGGCCGCGGATCGCCGCCGGGTTCGGGCCGGGCTCGCTGGAGATCCGCCCGATCGGTGTCGCGAACCCGGGGAGCCTCCCGACGTGAACGACATGGCCTGGATCGACGCCGCCCTGACCTCGGCGCGGCCCCAGGCGCTGGGCGCGTTGCTGCGCTACTTCCGCGACCTCGACACGGCCGAGGAGGCGTTCCAGGAAGCCTGCCTGCGGGCGCTGAAGACCTGGCCGGTCAACGGCCCGCCGCGCGATCCCACCGCCTGGCTGATCATGGTGGGACGCAACTCGGCGCTCGACGTGGCACGACGGCAGAGCAAGCAGCAGGCGCTGCCCGACGACGCGGCGATCTCGGACCTCGACGACGCCGAGACGTCGCTGGCGGAGCGGCTCGACAGCTCGCACTACCGCGACGACGTCCTGCGCCTGCTGTTCATCTGCTGCCATCCCGACCTGCCGGCGACGCAGCAGATCGCGCTGGCGCTGCGCATCGTGTCAGGCTTGTCGGTCAAGGAGATCGCGCGCGCCTTCCTGGTCAGCGACAGCGCCATGGAGCAGCGCATCACACGCGCCAAGGGACGCGTCGCCGCGGCCGACGTGCCGTTCGAGACGCCGGGTGCGCCGGAACGTGCCGAGCGGCTCGCGACGGTCGCGGCCATGGTCTACCTGCTGTTCAACGAGGGCTATTCCGCCAGCGGCGGCGAGGTCCATGTGCGGGTGCCGCTGTGCGAGGAGGCGATCCGGCTGTCCCGGCTGCTGCTGCGGCTGTTCCCGGGCGAGCCCGAGATCATGGGGCTGGCCGCGTTGCTATTGCTGCAGCACGCGCGCACGCCGGCGCGGCTGGATGCCGACGGCAACATCGTGCTGCTGGACGACCAGGACCGCGGCCTGTGGGACCACGCGCTGATCACCGAAGGGCTGGCCCTTGTCGACAAGGCGGTGCGCCACCAGCGGCCCGGCGCGTATCAGCTGCAGGCCGCGATCGCCGGTGTCCATGCGCAAGCGCGGCGCGCCGAGGATACGGACTGGGCGGCGATCGACCGACTGTACGCGGCGCTGGAATCGCTGCAGCCGTCGCCCGTGATCACGCTCAACCGCGCCGTCGC
>Ga0187894_10002791_pt1 | contig 20496 bp, 16 predicted proteins | sample GBC1701081metaG_FD_136650 | JGI IMG/M metagenome (GOLD analysis project Ga0187894, IMG submission 136650) | White microbial mat communities from a lava cave in the Kipuka Kanohina Cave System on the Island of Hawaii, USA - GBC170108-1 metaG ...
AAACGTCATCACGCCCTATGTCATGGTGGAGTCGTTGGGGTGGTTTTACAGCCTACCGATCTTCGGGAAAACCTTGCTGCCTTTGTTGTACCGTCGCTGGACCGCCTTGTTACGGCGATTCTTTGTCCCGTCGCTCGCGACAACACTCACCGTCGACAAGCTGGCGCCGGCCGAAACAGCAGATATGCTAGCAGCGGAGCAGCAGGCGACCGTGCGGCACGCGTTGCAAGAGCGAACCGGTGTGCGTAGCTCTCGGATCACGCCGGAACTCGTCGAAGCTTTGCGACAGCGAGCCGTAAGCGGGGAGGATGACCCGGAACCTCCTTTGACCCAGGCAGCGACAGAGGCAGGGCTCTCGTCTGAAGTCCTGACATCATTCATCGCCGCCTTACGGCAGCATCACGGTATCAATCAGCGCGCATCTTCCAGACAGAAGGAACGGATCACGCGCACCGGCTTCACGCTTGAAGAACAGGTGCTCACTGTGGACACGGCCCTGCGCATGATGGGAATGACGAAGAACTTCGCGCGGCTCGTCCTGTTCTGCGCTCACGGCAGCACGTCGGACAACAATCCCTACGAGTCTGCCCTGGATTGCGGCGCCTGCGGCGGAAATGAGGGTAAGCCCAACGCCCGCGTCCTCGCGATGATAGCGAACAACCAGAAAGTGAGAGAACGGCTGGCCAAGGTTGGGATCGACATTCCCCCTGATACGCACTTCCTCGCCGGCCAGATGGATACGACGACCGACGAGGTGCAACTCTTCGACTTGGAAGACGTACCGCCGACGCACCGTGCAGACTTGGCCCGACTCCAGAAAGATCTGGAGGAGGCTTCCGCGCTCACCAGCCAAGAACGCTGCGGCCGCTTTCCCGACATCCAGCGGACCATGGAGGGGCGAAAGGCCGAAACACTCGTCAGACGACGGAGTGCCGACTGGAGCCAGGTCAGACCTGAGTGGGGTCTCTCAAGCAATACGGCATTCTTGATCGGGCGGCGTGAGCTGACAAAGGGGCTGGACCTAGGAGGACGTGTCTTTCTTCATTCCTACGACTATCGGGAGGATCCCAGCAATCGTCTGCTCGAAGTGCTGTTGACCGGTCCACAAGTCGTGGGCCAGTGGATCAACATGGAACACTATTTCTCCGCGGTCGACAACGATGTGTACGGCAGCGGCAGCAAGATCTATCACAACGTGGTGGGGCGACTCGGTATCATGTCGGGACCCTGGAGCGATCTCCGGCTTGGATTGGCCAGGCAAACCGTCATGAACGGCGAGATGCCCTACCACGAACCGATGCGGTTGCTCACTATCGTCGAAGCGCCGCGCGAACGGATCGACAAGCTGATCGAGCGGCACGATGTATTGAAATACTTCTATCGCAACGAGTGGGTGCACCTCGTCGCGCTGGAACCGGAGGAAGGTGTCCTCTATCGTTATCGACCGACGGGCGAATGGGATAGAATAGACGATGGAACCGGCTTAGGATAGGGGGTCATGAAGGGACAACTCAGCAAGAAAGGAGTTCAACTGTGGGCGCGTTGACGTTGCATCCGATGAAGGAAATACGTGTGATCGTGGCGGGGGAGCACCAATCATTTGTGACAGAATTGCTGGACCGGGTCAAGGCGACCGGCTACACGATCATCGGCAATGTGTCGGGGAAAGGGCATCACGGCGTGCATGAAGCGCACTTCATGTTCAGCGAGCAGGAAAGTCTCGAAATGATCATGACGGTCGTCCCGGAAGAAAAAGTGGAGCCGATCCTCGCCGGACTCCGGCCGTTGTTCGATCGGCACTCCGGAGTCATGTTCGTCACGGACGTGGCCGTCAGCCGGAATGAGTATTTCGGAAAGAAAAGCAAAGAGGCTTGAACAACTCATGTCGCTGGCGCTCTGTTCCACCCTTGTCTTCGCGCCTCCACTTGTCTAGAATGGGGCCCTCTTCCAGGGCTAGCGGGCTGTTCAACAAGGCCGGCGAACGGTTCGTCAGACGTGAATCGTCACATGTGAAAGGTTTTGGAAGAAGAGTGCTTGGCAACCCTACCTTACACGGTTTTTGAGACCGAGGCGAGACCGACGAAGGCGACTCTTTCAGCATTCTGCCGAGGAAAATTTGGCGAAAGGTCTACGATTCGAACGCATCGGGGAAAACCGTCACTACAATGTGGTGTTCCACATGGGAAACAGCTACGTGCCCGTCACCGATGAGATCGTGGAAGAGCTCAAGGCTAAGAGTCTACTCCCCGTCGAACGGTTTCTCGACCTCTTGATCGACCGCGTGGGGTATTCCTCCTATCTCAAAGAGCAAATCCGCACAGAACTGAAATCCTCGGGTGATCCGGTCACGCAGATTACGGTTCTTCAAGGCGCCATCCGCGACCTCTAGTCGGGTGCTGAAAACTCCGACATTCTCACCCGCCCCACCCCAGCGACTACTTCACCCGCCCGCCCCGAGTCTGCCGAGACAGTCTCTTCGCCCAGGGACACGCCGTTTCCCAAGCTTCGTTCTCGGTCGCGCGCCTCCCTGCGACGTACCGCACACGGGAAAAGAGCTGTTCCGACAGCTCGGGGTTGGGCGGGTGAGAACCTTACGCCTCAGTCGTCCCGCTTCCTGCGGCCTTGCTGGCGGAAATTTTGAGCAGCCGCACCATGCAATTGATGCCCACTGTGGCATGCCACTTAACGTTTGAATTCACCCGCGTCTTTACATCTCTCACACATTCGCCTTCGACATACCCTTGAGCGATCAGAGCTATGCGCTTGCGGCACTTCTCAGCCTGTCCATCATTTTGTCAGCCTGTATAAAGACAAACTCTTTCCCCCGTTTTTCTTTCTTGAGAAAACCTTTTTCTGCTAGCTCGAGCAGATCATTGCGAGAAGTCTGATATACGACCCCATGAGCAGTTCGGTGGGCATCGAATGTATAAATCGCATGAGGACGCTGAATGGCGTGAGACAGCAGACTTCTCTGGCGCATATTTAAGCCTGGGTATTTCTTCAAGGCATGGTTCATTCCTGCCAGTTCTTTCTGCTTTCTTTGGATATAACTCTGTATTTGTTCGAAGGCTAGCTTGATTGCTCTGAGATTATAGAGGAGGAAGTACGTGAGATCATTTTCGTCAGTTTCTGTGTGAACATAGGCATGAACGTACTGTCCGGGCGATCGTTGTATGTATCGTGATATTGCTAAGTATTCAAAAAGTAGACAGTCGCGAGAGAGGAGGTACCAATACATCAATGCTCTCGCGGTTCTTCCGTTTCCGTCACTGAATGGGTGGTCATAGGCCAACCAGAAATGGAGCATCACCGCCTTTATTACAGGATGAACCCATTTGCTCTGGCTATCTTCATTGGCAAATTCGCAGAATGCCTGCAATCTTTCTGGCAGAAGCTTGAAGTCAGGAGGTATGTGAACGGTTTCTCCTTTGTATTCGACCACTATTTCATTGCTAGCCCTGAGACGACCTGAATCTTCTGAATGGTCCAGCGTATCTTCGGTAATTCTTTGATGGATTTCGATCACTAGATCTTTCGAGAGACTTACCTTCCTATTCTCCCTGATGAACTGCATGATTTCCCAATTGTTCAGGATCATCTGCTCGCTTCTGTCTTTTGGTTTTCGTCCTGTTTGTAGGAGTTCCTTGGCTTTCTTGGTTGTGGTTGCGGCACCCTCTAGCTGACTAGAAGCGATTGCTTCATCCATTAGCGATCTGATGATGTATTGTTCCTTTCCTGGCAATGGACCTGGATGCTCTGACACAATATTGCCTCCAGCCCAGACATCTATGTCGTGGAGATACCTTTGAAGAGCGTCCGGTATCCAGTACCAAAACGGCATTCCTCGCTTGTCTGTGAACGGAGCTTGCTTGAAGTTCGCCCGTCTCCCAATCTTTAAGAGTGCCCATGCCTCTTCATGAGTCAATCCGTCTGGTATCGGGACGTATCTGAAGCGATGCCAGTGCGTGTAGCGCTCGTTGGCTGTCTGGATCATTTGCTGAAACTCCGGCTTAGCCCCCAACTCAAAGAGCTTTCGCAGTTGCTCCGAGCTTTTGAGAATCTCACGGAAATCTGGAGGGGTTACGACAATTGCCATATTTTCCAAATACTAAAATGTACTAAAGTTTTATAAATTAGTATTTTGTAAATGTCAACAAGTACTAATCGTGACAAAAGTAGTATGTTGCAGTAGTTCGCGAATGAAACGCTTACATATCAACTTGTTAGCCGCGCTATTAAGAATCTAGAAAAGATGTGGGTTAGTAAGAGACAGGCTTCTCCTGACTTATCGTAAAGCGAGTTTCCTAATCTACTGGCGTCATTCGACTGGGCACATAGACCACGGCAGAGCGTGGGAAAGCTCTGCTCCGTCATGCAGAATGCTCAAAAAGGCTCTTCGACACGGCTGCGGTGAGCGACCAAAGATAAGCTCTTCCAAGCTTGCTCCCTCTTCAAGGATGGGGGCTGATTGATCTTTCACTGCGCGCGTCCAACGAGGCCTTCTGAGGCCGCGCGTTGCGCGAGCACGGAAGATCATCAGGCTCCATCCCCTTCATCGTGGGGGTTCCGTGAGCACGGAGGACCAAGCCAGGCCACCCCTCTCCTGCTGGCGGACTTTTTCAGTATCCTGCTAATCGGCCATTTGGCCTTCTTGGAAAAGCTGATTCAAAAGCGCGTTTTTCTTTTCGGGATCTTTGTAGTACTTGAGCGCCTTGGCAAAATTGTCCAGGGCGCTCTCGCGCTTCCCCTTCTGAGAGTAGTACTCGGCGATGCCGTGATAAGCTCGAGGATCTTCCGCATTAGACTTGAGGGCCCGATTGAACGCTTCGTAGGCGGTCTGCAAATGCTGTTTGCCCAACGCCAACCAGCCGATCGCTGAATGCGCGGGACCGAAACTCGGATCGGCAATAAGAGCCGCCTCATATTCCTTTTGTGCCAAATCCAAACGGCCTCTCGTTTCATAGAGACCTCCCAACGCAAAGTGCACTTCCGCGTCGTTTGGATTCAGCCGCAACGCCTCCTTGTAGGACTGCAAGGCCGGCTCCATCTTGCCCTGTTCCGCAAGGGCGCAGGCGAGATTCGCGTGGGCAGTCGCATCGTTCGGCGTCAGCTTGATCACTTCCCGATATTGGGGGATCGCTATCTCCAACCGGCCCTGCTCTTGATAGCCTACCGCCAAGTTGGTCCGCGCCGGCGCATAGGAAGGATCGAGTCTGACGGCTTCGCGGTATTCCTTGATAGCCATTTCGAGGTGGTTCGCCCGCTCATGAATCTGTGCGAGAAAATAGTGCGGATAGGCGGACTGTGGCGCGAGCTTGATCGATTCCTTGTAGGCTGCAATCGACTGTTCTGATTGGCCTGATTGGGCCAGGAATAATCCCATCGCGAGATGGGCATAGGCCTGCTCCGATTGTTGCGCAACTAATCCTTCGATCCATTCTTTGACCTGGGCAATGTCTTCCGGTTCCCGCAGGCACTTCGGGTGACAATTCCAGGCTTCGGCGAACTCCCCGCGCAGCAGGTGGATCACGTTCAGGGCGAAATGAGGCCTCGGGTCCTTCTCTGTGCCGGTAGTGGGATGGCGAGCCCAGGCCAGTGCGGCTTGCTGCGCTTGATCCCACTGACCCTCCAACAACGTCGTTTCACATTGCGCTTGGTAGTCGGTCATCGGAGTCGGCTGTAGGAGCTATCTGGTGAGGGTGTCTTCGATGTCCGGCGAGGTCGCCTGAATGCGATCCCCGAGTGAAGGATAGCGCGCCGCAAGTTTTTGTTTCATCAACCAGGCAATGGTCCGGTACGACCAGTGGCCTTTCACCCCGGAGCGGAGTTTGGCGATGTATTCGGCTTCGGCATAGTCCATCTTAAAGAGGCACCGCACTTTGAATCCAAAGGGCGTCGCGTAGAGCGACCCCTCTGCACTCGTTTTCTTGAGCTGCTCAATGTCCGAACGGACCGCGTTCATCGCCTGTCGGTACTCCTGATCCAATCCCGCTTGCACTAGCGGCGGTGGGACCTCATACCCGTGCAGCGTTGTAAAGTTCTGTTGAATCTGCTGACAACGCCGGTGCCGATGCATGTCGCGCCAGCCTCCGATGTCCATCAGTACGTCGAACGTGAAGGCGTAGCCGCTACGGAACTCTTTGATGAGTTCGTCGTACGGCCCTCGTGTACTCATCGCCACGTCGACAGCCTCCTGTTTTTGTTTCTCCGTCCAGGTACGGACGATCGCGAGGAGGCTCCGATAGGGGGCGTGCGAGACACGGTACAGCAAGGTGGTCACGATTTCGTCCAACGGATCGTGGGGGTCGATGAGGTCTACCGGCTCCGGCTCGCCCCATGCCATCGGTTGATCCAATCCGGTCCCCCCTAGGGCCTCCTTCGCGTATTTGGCGAGGTCCTGATAGACCGAGGCTTGATAGTCGTTCGACTTGGCATGGCGAGCGAGCGTCGGCGCGAGGGGTTCGTGTGATCCGGCCGGCTGCCCACAGAGCTCGCCCCAGAGGTTCAACGGTGACCGTTGGCAGGCATCCTTGAGTTCGTCTCCGATCGAACGCAATTCCGGGAGTTGTGACGACAGCAGTCTGGTGATTTGCTTTTCCAACGTCCTGATATTGACGACTTGCCCGACGTTCGTTCTGGCCGCGAGAGGCAAGAGATACCGTGTCACATCGAATGCGCGCGCGGCAACCGTTCGTTGGTAATCGGCCGGTTTCATCGACTCGGGACGCGGCTCACGCTCCGACAGAAATTGTATCAGAGGTTGATGCAAAAGCCGGTAGATCTCGGCGAGGCTGCGGAGAATGCCGTAGTAGGTGCCTTCCGTCTCCGATCCTCTAATGGAATCCGGCACGAACCACCCGCCTGAGGCAAAATTCTGATACCGGCTCGATTTCGCCTGGCCATCCCACAAGGGCTCGTCTTCAAGTCGAATCGCGGCGAGCTCGGAGATTTCCTCGAAACAGATGATGACATGACCCAAATCGGCGATTGACGCATGGCCATAGTCGAAGTAGAACTGATCCCAAAACTTTTCAGAAGAATGCCCATGTACCCAGAGGAGGCTGTCCTCAATCGAGTCGGGCGCGCGGCTGTAGCGGGCCAGGGCGTAAGCGGATTTCTCGGGCGGCATCGGTGCGAGCGCGATGACGCGGCGGGTCGGTTGATCTGTGCTCATACGGTTTCCCTGGATTTCCTGACAGGTCGCGCACTATACGCCCGCGCGCCGCTCGGTGCAAGGATATCGGACGTTATTCGTCAACCGTCATTCGCGCAGAACCATAGAAGCTATTGACGAGCGCCGATTCAGAGCCTATTAACGTATGGCGATTGACATTTGACGCGCTCCCGCGCGTTGACTTGCCTGCCACCCGTCGCTATAGTCCCGAATCTTTCGAGACGGTTGCTGAATATGGACACGATCAAGGGGATTAAGGGCGTCAAGGATATCCTGCCTGAGGAGACACCTCGGTGGCGTTTCATTGAGGATGCGGCGAGGCGTTGGGCGCTCTGTTACGGGTATCAGGAAATCCGCATCCCCATCTTCGAACTCACCGCGCTCTTTGCCCGGAGCATCGGCGCGTCGACAGACATCGTCGAGAAGGAGATGTACACCTTTCCCGACCGAGACGGGACCTCGTTGACCCTCCGCCCGGAAGGCACAGCCGGCACAGTCCGCGCCTTCATCGAGCATAATCGGGCGGCCGATCCGCTCCCGCAGAAATATTTTTATCTCGGGCCGATGTTTCGTCATGAGCGGCCGCAGGCAGGACGCCTCCGGCAGTTCCATCAATTCGGTGTCGAATCCTTTGGCTCGTCGGACCCTCGTGCAGATATCGAAGTTATTGCGTTGCTGTGGCGCCTGCTATCGGATTTGGCTCTGCCCAACCTGACACTCGAGATCAATAGCCTCGGAAGCTCCGGCGACCGCGCTGCTTATAAACCCATCCTACTTGCGTTCCTTTCACAGCAGGCTACCCGCCTCTGTGCAAACTGTCGGCGCCGCATGGAAACGAATCCCTTGCGGGTGCTGGACTGCAAAGTGCCGGACTGTCGAGCTGCAACCGAGTCAGCACCTAAACTGACGGACCATCTCTCTCCTGAGGCCCGTACACATTTCGACCAGGTCCTTGCAGGTCTCGTTGCCATAGGAGTCCCCTATCAACTCAACCCTCGTTTAGTACGGGGGCTCGACTACTACTGTTTGACGAGTTTTGAAATTACGTCGAGTCATTTGGGAGCTCAAAACGCGGTTGGTGCTGGTGGCCGCTACGATGGCTTGGTAGAAACACTCGGCGGCCCATCTGTTCCGGCAGTAGGATTCGCGGTCGGGCTTGAGCGTGTTTCATTGATGCTCCCGGAGGCTTCATCGTCCTCGTTAAACGCCTATCTCTATTATGTCGCGGCTTTCGGAGAGGAGGGGGTGAAGCGTGGGCTCGTGCTTCTCGATGAACTCCGCAGAGTCGGACTTTCGGCCCAATGTGACTATCGCGCCACTACTCTTAAAGCTCACCTTCGCCAAGCCGATCGTTCAAAGTGCCGTTACGCAATTCTTTTAGGTGATGATGAGGTAGCTCGTGGCTCCGTAATTCTCCGCAACCTTCGATCGAAGGCTCAAGAGGAGCTCCCTCTGGTAGGTCTCATTTCCCTACTTAAAACTCATCCCTTCTCTCCATAAAAAGCCGAATTTTTTGATGTTGACTTTATGCTGAAAACCTCGTAGGCTCGCTCTTAATTTATTTCATAAATAATTGATTGTATTGACGTCTTTGGTTTGTAATTATGACGGCTCGGAAGTTGGGTCTCTTGTTATCCACACCCCCTTCTCATCCCAGTGTTGAGACTGTTGTGCAGTTGGCTCAGGCTGCTTTGCGCGGAGGGGTTGAGGTCTATCTCTATCTCATTGATGAAGGGGTAAAGACGGCTGTGGATCAACGCTATCTTGGTTTGATTGATGCTGGGGTGAAGATGTCTGTCTGTGCTTATGGCTGTCAACATCATGGTGTTCTATCGACTACTGTCGATTCGAGGGTTTCTTTGTCTGGGTTAGTTGTGCTTTCGGGAATAGTTGATGGTTGTGATCGCTTTCTCGCATTTACATAAATTGTTGTTGTCACTTCCTTTAGCGTTCTATGTCAAAACGAATCGCTGTTGTGATTTCCGAAGACCCTTTCGTGACGGCTCGTCCCGTTGAAGCACTTCGAATTGCGTTGGGGCTCTGTGCTGGAGACCATGAGACGACGGTCGTCCTCCTAGGACTCTCTTCCCGTCTCTTGATGCAGGATACAGAAGAGATAGTCGATGTCGATATTCTTGAAAAATATCTTCCTAATTTTAAACACTTATCTGTCCCCTTTATCGTCGAGCTAGGGACGGTAACGGATGATTGGTCTGATGATTTTTCTGTGACAACACAATCAGCAGATGAAATTAGACAATTAGTTCGAACGGTTGACAGAAGTCTCGTTTTTTAAGGAATTGTTCGGTATTATCATGGGTACGACTCTCTATCTTCTTCGACAACATCCCGACCTTATCTCTTCAGCACTTTTTCGATCTAGTGATGCAGATATGGATATCGTCTTCATTGAGCAAACATCATCATTAGTCCCTTCTTCTGTGAATGGTGTTGTAGTTGCTACTGAGGGAATAGCAGATAGCCTTTTACATCCGACAATCACATATGACAACCTTATCGACAAAATTTTCACATCCGAACACGTCATTGTTGTATAGGTGTATTACAAGCTCTCTTCCTAAAACACTATCTAACAGATAAAGATAACCGTCGGAGAAGGAGTAAGAGTATGCACAGTGGATATTGTGGATAGAGAAAATAGAATTGAATTTTATAGTTTTCTAGACCGCTGTCTTGATGTAGATAGTTGGGGATTGACTCTGGATAACCCCTGTAAGAACAGTTCATAGTCTGTGGAAATTCGCGTGAAGACCAATACTGTGATCTGTTCAGGGTCTGATAATGAGCGAGTTTAAGAAGAAAAGACCTCACGAAAAACAGGTTATCCACAGGTGTGAATAAGTCTGTGTATGAAGAATGATACAGGAATTATGACTATCGCAAGTGAATGGCAGAAGGCCTTGGCTTATATCCAAGGTAAAGTACCAAAACAGGTCTATGACACGTGGTTTACACCGATTCACTTAGAACGGATTGAGGACTCCACAGCCCAACTAGGCGTACCGAATAAGTTTTTCGGCGACTGGTTGAGCCAGCACTATGGCACCCTCCTAGCTGAAGCCGTCTCTGCTGCCCGAGGTGGGGAAGAGACTGCGGTCACGTTCGTCATCTTTCATAAACAGGCGACAAGGCAGACGGAGAATAGTGGAGGTACCGCTGAAACTAGTCGCCCAAACACCGTGGCGCGGGCGAAACGAGGAATACAGCTCAACCCAAAGTATACATTCAAGAATTTCGTTGTGGGAGCGGGAAACCAATTTTCCCATGCTGCCTGTATGGCGGTCGCCGAACAGCCGGCGAAGGCCTATAACCCACTCTTTATCTACGGGGAGACCGGACTGGGGAAGACGCACCTCTTGAATGCCATTGGAAACTATGTGGCGGAGCGGACTGATCTCCGGATTGCCTATTTGACGACCGAGCAGTTTACAAACGAGGTCATCAACTCCATTCGATACGACAAAATGATGGATCTGCGGAAGCGGTATCGTCATATCGACATGCTAATGATCGACGACATTCAATTTTTGGCAGGGAAGGAACGCACACAGGAGGAATTCTTCCACACGTTCAATGCCCTCTATGAAGCGCATAAGCAGCTTGTACTCTCGAGCGATCGCTTTCCGAAAGACATGCCCGATATCGAAGAACGATTGCGGTCACGGTTTGAATGGGGACTGATTGCGGATCTCCAGCCGCCGGACGTTGAAACACGGATTGCCATCTTGCGGAAAAAGTCCGAGGACGAGGGCGTCACATTGCCGGAAGATGTCATCCAGTTTCTTGCCACGACAATGAAGAGCAATATTCGCGAGCTCGAGGGCTCGCTGGTGCGCCTTGGCGCCTATGCCTCGCTCACCGGCCAAACGATCACGCTGGAGATGGCAAAGAGCGTGCTCCGGGATCTTATCGGCACCAAGAAAAAGATCGTGTCGATGGATGATATTCAGGAAACGGTGGGCTCGCGCTTCCACGTGAAGATCGCCGACCTGAAATCCCGTCGCCGGAGCAAAACGCTGGTGCACCCGAGACAGATTGCCATGTATCTCTGTCGGGAGCTCACGGACTCCTCGTACCCTGAGATTGGGCGGCAGTTTGGAGGCAAAGACCACACGACAATTATTCATGCCTGCAAGCAGGTCATAAAAGCGAAAGACAGCGACAGCGCATTGAGTGCCACATTGGATAGCTTGAGGGAGCAGATCCTGCGAGCGTGAGTAGCGTCGCTGAAGGGGAATAGATGATGAAACTGCGTATGGGGCGAGTTGAACTCTTGACGGGTCTCCAGCGGGTCCAAGGTGTCGTCGAGAAGCGCAACACGATGCCGATCCTTTCGAATATCTTGATTGAGGCGAAGCAGGAGGGAGTGGAAATTGTCGCCACCGACCTCGAAATCGGCATGCGCGGTCTCTACAAGGCGACCGTGGAGAAGCCCGGAGGGATCACGGTCTCGGCTCGGAAGCTCTATGAGATCATCAAGGAACTGGCGGTGGGTGAAATCGAAATCACCGCGAGTGACAATAATTGGACGACGATTCACGCCGGCAAGAGTCAATTTAAAATCGTCGGCCTCCCCAGCACCGACTATCCCGCGTTGCCCACGATCGAACGGGAAGGGCTGATTCCCCTCGCCGGAGCCGGCTTCTTAGAGCTGATTCGGAAGACCCTCTTCGCCGCCGGAGACAATGACGCGCGCTACATCCTCAACGGTCTGCTGGTGACTCTCATCACATCGGAGAAGAAAACGATCTTGCGGCTGGTCGGCACCGATGGACATCGGTTGGCCGTTGCCGAGCAAGAGGTCGGAAAAGCCGGCGCCAAAGGCGCTCCGCAAGAGATCAAAGCCATCATCCCGAAGAAAGCGGCGCATGAGATGCAGCATCTTCTTGAAGAAGGCGACGAGGGCGAGCCTTTGATCGGGTTCACCAAAAATCTCATGATTTTCCGGAAGAGCGGGCTACTGTTGACCTCGCGGCTCATGGAAGGGAACTACCCGAATTATCAGCAAGTAATTCCGAAAGAGAGCGGCAGGAAAATCGGGGTCAATCGCAGCGAACTTGAAAGTGCGCTGCGGCGTGTCTCCGTGCTGTCCCGTGAAAAGGCGAGCGCGGTGAAGGTGTCGTTCGCCTCCGGACAGATGACACTGTTCTCCAGCAATCCTGATTTTGGGGAAGCGACCGAAGAGCTTGCGGCACGGTACGAGGGAGAGGCCTTGAACACAGGGTTCAACGCCCGCTATTTGTTGGACGTCCTCGGGGTGATGGACGGAGAGACGATCTCCCTGCAAATGGATAATCCTCTGAGCCCCTGTTTGATCCAGGAGTCAGACAGTCCCGGGTTCAAGTGCGTGGTCATGCCGATAAAGATCTGAAAGTCACAATTCAATGGTCACTGATCAATAGATGAGGCAATCGGGCTTTGATTGCATGTTAATGAACGACCGTTGACCAATGTCGGTTTCGAATTAGGAGACTGATGGCCGGTAACGACAACGAGACCCCACAGAAATCCGACAGTTACGGCGCGGATCAAATCAAAGTGTTGGAAGGTCTGGACGCCGTGCGGAAGCGTCCAGCGATGTACATCGGCAGCACCGGTGTGGACGGCCTCCATCACCTCGTCTATGAAGTCGTCGACAACAGTGTCGATGAACATATGGCGGGATTTGGTGAAACCATCGAGGTGACGATCCACATCGACGACAGCGTCACGGTCGTGGATAACGGCCGCGGCATTCCCACCGGGATGCATTCCACGCAAAAGAAGTCTGCCGCCGAAGTGGCTCTGACGGTCTTGCACGCGGGCGGCAAATTCGAGCAGGGCGCCTATACGGTATCCGGCGGGCTCCATGGCGTCGGGATCTCGGTGGTCAACGCTCTCTCTGAATGGCTCGAGCTGGAGATTTGGCAGGACGGCCAGGTGTTCGAGCAGCGCTACGAGCGCGGCAAGGCGACGGCCCCGCTAAAGATGACGGGTAAAACCAAGCGCCGTGGCACGACCGTCACGTTCAAGTCCGATGGACAGATCTTCGAGACACTCGACTTCAGCTTCGATGTGCTGGCGCAGCGACTGCGCGAGCTCGCCTTTTTGAACAAGGGACTCGAGATCACACTCAAGGATGAACGGAAAGAACCGGTCAAAGAGCAAGTATTCAAGTACAAGGGCGGAATCGTGTCGTTCGTCGAGCACTTGAACGAAGCCAAGATGCCGCTTCACAAGCCTATTTACGTGCAGGTTGAGAAACAGGAGATGGTGTTGGAGGTCGCGCTTCAATATAACGACAGCTACTCCGAAAACCTTTTTTCCTTTGCGAACAACATCAACACCAAGGAAGGTGGCACTCACTTGGTGGGCTTCAAAGCCGCGCTCACCCGTACGATTAACACCTACGCGAACGCCAACGACCTGCTCAAGAAAGACACCGAATCGCTCACCGGTGACGACGTCCGTGAAGGGCTCACAGCCGTCGTCAGTGTCAAGGTCCGGAATCCTCAGTTCGAAGGGCAGACAAAAGCCAAACTGGGCAACAGTGAGGTGAAAGGCATCGTTGAGTCCGCGGTCAACGACGCACTCGGGACCTATTTCGAAGAGAACCCGACGGTGGCCCGAAAGGTCATCGGGAAAGCGATCGACGCGGCTCGTGCTCGGGAGGCGGCGCGAAAAGCGAAAGAGCTCATCCGGCGCAAGAGCGCGCTTGATGGGGGGTCGCTTCCCGGCAAGCTAGCCGATTGTGCGGAGAAAGATCCGGCGTTGAGCGAGCTGTATATTGTCGAGGGTGATTCGGCCGGCGGTTCTGCGAAGCAGGGGCGCGACCGAAAGTTCCAAGCAATTCTGCCGCTCAAGGGCAAGATCCTCAACGTCGAGAAGGCGCGTTTCGACAAGATGCTCTCCAGCGACGAGATCCGGACCTTGATCATGGCGCTCGGAACCGGCATTGGCCGCACGCGCGAAGAGAGCGAAAAGGCCGACAAGGACTCGTTCGACATCAGCAAGGCCCGGTACCATAAGATCATCCTCATGACGGACGCCGACGTGGACGGCAGCCATATCCGGACTCTGCTCCTCACGTTCTTTTTCAGGCAGATGCCGGAGTTGCTCGAGCGAGGCTATGTCTATATTGCGCAGCCGCCGCTCTTCAAAGTGAAGAAGGGAAAGACGGAACGGTATCTCAAAGATGAAATGGCATTAAACGAGCATCTGGCCGATATTGCCGTCGAGGATGTGGAAATGTACGTGGAGGGGGTCCAAGGATATGTCACGGGGCGGCGGCTCCTGCCCATCCTCAAGAAGCTGATCGCCTTCGAGACATTGCTTGGCCGGCTCAACAAGAAACCGCACGAGGCCAGCATGGTGCGGGCGTTTGTGAACGAGCCGGGACTCGATCGCGAGCATCTCAAGGATCAGACGTCTCTCAGGAAGGTTGTGGCCAACGTGAAGAAAACTCTCGCGGTGGTCTATCCGAAGCTCACATCGGCGCTGGATATCGTCGAGGACGAAGAACATCAATCGAACAAAGTCACCTGCCAGCTGCATTCCAATGGAGTCACTCATAGCTTTGCCGTGACGCACGAGCTGGTCGGATCCGCCGAATTCCGCGAGCTGCAAAAGCTCTCACCGTCGGCGATCGGCTTGGGCCGGGCGCCGTACAAACTCAAAGCCGACGGTCAGGAACAGCTCCAGCCCGCGACGGCTGAATTGGTCAAGGCGATCCTCGATAAAGGCAAGCAAGGGCTCAGTATCCAGCGCTACAAAGGTCTCGGCGAAATGAATCCTAATCAGCTCTGGGAAACGACGATGAATCCGGAAGTCCGGACGCTGTTGAAAGTCAAACTGGAAGATGTGCCCGGCGTTGACGAAATCTTCACGATTCTGATGGGAGATGAGGTCGAACCCCGACGAAACTTCATTCAAGCCCACGCGTTGGAAGTGCGCAACTTAGACGTATAAACGTAAATCGTTAACCGTTGAAGTGGAAACAGTTGAGACGTCACGGGTGATGGCGATTTACGATTCACGTTTAACGGTTAACGACAAAGGGAATAAATGCCACCTGATGAGAGATTAGGACAGATCGCCATCGAAGACGAGATGCGCTCGTCGTACCTGAGTTACTCGATGAGCGTCATCGTCGGCCGGGCGCTCCCCGACGTGCGTGACGGCCTCAAGCCGGTCCATCGCCGTATTCTCCACGGCATGAACGAAATGGGCCTTGCGTCGAACCGGGCCTACCGCAAGTCCGCCAAAATTGTCGGCGAGATCATGGGGAACTACCATCCCCACGGGGATAGCGCGATTTACGATACGCTCGTTCGGATGGCGCAACCCTTCAACATGCGCTATATGCTCGTGGATGGTCAGGGCAATTATGGATCGGTCGACGGCGATCCGCCGGCGGCCATGCGGTATACCGAAGCCCGCCTGTCTAGGGTCGCCGAGGACATGCTCGCCGATATCGACAAGGAGACGGTCGATTTCGGGCCGAACTACGACGAGTCGCTAGTCGAACCACTGGTGCTCCCATCTAAGATCCCGAATCTGCTTGTCAACGGAGCCGGTGGCATTGCGGTGGGTTATGCCACCAACATTCCGACCCACAATATCGGCGAAGTGATCGAGGCGCTCCTCCTATTTTTGGATAACCCGCAAATCACGATTGCCCAGTTGATGAAAAAGATTCCAGGCCCCGACTTCCCGACGGCCGGATTCATCTATGGAACGTCCGGCATCAAGTCCGCCTACGAGAGCGGACGGGGTCTCCTCACGTTGCGCGCCAAAGTGAGGGTCGAATCGGATGAACGCACGGAGCGCGAACGGTTAATCGTCACGGAGCTGCCCTATCAGGTCAATAAGTCCAAGCTGATCGAAAAGATCGCCGAGTTGATCCGGGACGAACGGATCAAAGGGATTTCCGATCTGCGCGACGAATCCGATCGAGAAGGCATCCGCGTCGTCATCGAGCTCAAGCGCGGGGAAATCCCGCTCATCACCTTGAACAATCTGTATAAACTCACGCAACTCCAGACGACCTTCGGGGTCATTATGCTTGCGCTGGTGAACAACCGGCCGGAAGTGTTGAACCTCAAGCAGATCCTGCATCATTTCATCGAGCACCGGCGCGAGGTCGTCGTCCGTCGGACCGCCTTCGAGTTGCGCAAGGCGGAAGAGCGGGCCCATATCCTCGAGGGCCTCAAGATCGCGCTCGATAACCTGGATGCGGTGATTACCTTGATCCGACGGGCGCAATCGCCGGATGCAGCCCGAGTCGGGCTGATGCGGGAATTTGCGCTGAGCGAAATCCAGTCGAATGCGATTTTGGAGATGCGGCTCCAACGGCTCACGCAATTGGAGCGCAACAGACTTATCGAGGAATATAAAGAGGTCTTGAAGCAGATCGAGCGACTTAAGTCTGTCCTGAGCAGCGAAGCGCTGGTTCGTACGATCGTCAAGGATGAGTTAATCGAGGTGCGAGAGGCCTACAAGGACGACCGCCGCACGAAGATCGTGAAAGAAGAAGCGGAGATCACCCTGGAAGACATGATCGCGAACGAAGAAGTGGTCGTCACGATCTCGCATGCCGGCTATATCAAGCGCAACCCGGTCACTCTGTATCGGGCGCAGCGGCGAGGCGGCAAAGGCAAGATCGGGATGGGGGTCAAGGATGAGGATTTTGTCGTGACCCTGTTCACCGCGTCCACGCACGAGTCGCTCCTGTTCTTCACGGACGCCGGGAAGGTCTATTGGCTGAAAGTCCATGAGATTCCGGACGCCGGCCGGGCTGCTAAGGGCAAGGCGCTCGTGAATCTGCTGGCCCTTTCCGGCGATGAGAAGGTCACCGCGACCGTGCCGGTCAAAGAGTTCCGCGAAGACCGGTTCGTCGTGATGGCGACCGCGCAGGGCATCATCAAGAAGACCGAACTCTCTGCCTACGGCAATCCCCGCCAGGGAGGCATCATCGCGCTTTCGTTGGATAGCGGGGATCGGCTCATCAGCGTGCATGTCACCGACGGCGAGCGGGAAATCCTTTTGGGTACGAAGAAGGGAATCACGATCCGCTTCAAGGAAGACGACGCACGCCCGATGGGACGCACGGCGCACGGGGTGCGCGGCATTACGCTTGAGGAAGGCAACGAAGTCATCGGAATGGAAACCATCACCCCCGACTCCACTACCCAAATCCTCACGGTCACGGAGGGCGGCTACGGAAAGCGCACGCCGGTGAACGAGTATCGCGTCCAGGGACGCGGGGGGAAGGGTATCATCAGCGTGAAGACCAGTGAGCGCAACGGACTCGCCGTCGGGTTTCTTCAAGTCCGAGACGGCGATGAGATCATGCTGATGGCCGCTCACGGCAAGGTGCTTCGATGCAGGGTGGATGAATTCCGTGAGATCGGCCGTAATACCCAGGGGGTTCGGATCCTCGAACTCGAGGGCGAGGGCGACCGGGTCGTGGCCGTTGCGCGTTTGGCGGAAAGTGCCGAGGTGCTCCCCGAGGAAGGCGGCGGGTAACGGATACGCGCGACATCCGCGTTCTTCGTTGATCTTGGCCCGCATTACTCATGAACGCGTCTGCTGCAATCGCCGATCCGCTGCTACGACGGGCCTTCGGACAGCGGGCTCGCCCCTCGGACCTTCACCGTACTGCACGAGCACGCATCGAGTCCTCACGGCTCCGCGCGCTGGTCTCGCGGAGCCGCTCCGCGATTTCGCGACGAACCGTCATGAATAATGCGGGCTAGGCCCTCCATGCAAGAACAGGATTTTTCTCTAACGCCCTTTCCCGGATCCAAGCTGAAGAAGCAGAAGAAGCCTCTGGATACTGTCGTCAAACTGGCCCTCGGCGTACTCATCGGGTCCTTCACTCTGATTTGGGGCGGGATGTATTTGAGCCGTCCCGATCGGTCGATCCCTCCCTATACTGTCGGCTCTCAAGTCGGCCACATCGTCGCGACGCATGTGCCTTCGGACACGACCGACCAGGGGATTGAAACCTTGGTGAAGCGTTTTCGTAAGGTTGGTCGCCAGACGCACCATTTTGCTTCGATGAAGATTCAACCTACGACACCGGGCGATCCGGGCGGATGGTACAGGCGGATCGTGGTGTATGTGTTCGATGATGACGGGTGGGCTGAGGCCGAGATGCTAGATAAATATATGGCGGGAGACCCTGCGGTGGCCAAGAATTATGAGAAGGCGATGCGGGGGTACTATCGGCTGCAGGATCAGGAAGAAGAAGGAGGGCTCGGCCCCATGCCCAAGGCCGACGAGGTCTCCGATGCCACGCGCATTCTGTTCAAGGGACACGTGACGGACCCCATCCCTGCGGAGTTGGAGCCTGAGGATATCTCGATATCACCTCTGTAAACCGCGAGCGGAGATCCGGATCTTGTATGGCTGAGACAGGGGACGATGCCTCAGCCAGTGCAATCTCGGAGACAGTGAAGTCGCCATCAATGGCGGGTGTCGTGGCAGAAACGACTGCACGTGACGGGATCTCGCCCACGCGCAACACGATGTCGATGATGAGTTCCCCGCCGGCTACCGTGTTGAGCTTGTGAAGGAGTGTCGGCTTGAGGAACGTGAGCTGGTGCAGCCAGACGCTGTTGTGGACCAGGAGATAGAGCTTCTTGTAGCGAATCAGGTCAGGCCAGGTATTCGACGCGATAGGCTCTCCGACGATGGAGACCCAGTTCCTGCGCAAGCGGCTTTCGAGCAACTTGGATTCGAGTCCCAGGCGACGAGCCAACCCTGCGAGGACAATGGAGACAGAATCGATGGAACCAAGTCTGCGCATGGCAGCAGCATATCAAAAACCAGTTGGAAAGTCTGAATGTCATCAAGGCAAAGGTCTCCGAAGACCTGAAGACTTAAGCCCGCATTATTCAAGACGGTTCGTCGCGAAAGCATGCAGACGCGAAGCGAGACGGGCACTCGGAGGCGTGAAGCCCTGAGGCATACTCGTGCAGTATGTCGAGGGCTGAACGGCGAGGCTGCCCGTCACAGCCGCGTATTCGCGCTTGCAGCAGAAGCTTCATGAATAATGCTGGTTAGGACTTGACGACTTCGAGACTCCCGGGGCGAGGCGGCCTGATGGTGCAGCAGCGAAAAGAGAAGAACGAAAAAGCCGTCGCTACCAACCGCAAGGCCTACCACGATTATTTCATTGAAGAGAAGTTCGAGGCGGGCATCATGCTCCAGGGTACGGAGGTCAAATCCCTGCGAGAGGGACGCGTGAACCTACAAGATAGTTACGCCAGCGTGAAAGACAGCGAGGTCTTTCTCCACCACTGCCACATCAGTCCCTACAGCCACGGCAACATCATGAATCACCAGCCGCTCCGTACTCGGAAACTGCTCCTCCACCGCAAGGAAATTAATAAGCTCCTCGGCAAGACGCAACAGCAAGGTCTCACGCTCATCCCGCTCCGCATCTATTTCTCCAAGCGGGGCCATGCCAAGGTCGAACTCGGGTTGGCCAAAGGCAAGAAGCAGCATGACCGCCGGGAAACCATCAAAACGCGCGAAGCCAGCCGCGAAATGGAACGGGCGATGAAGGGATCTCGGCGCGGAGATCGAAGATGACTCACTCCCAACTCTGTGGCTGGGCTACCCTCAACGTCGAAAGAAGCACATCCGCTCTGGGATCGGCACAAGCTGTCTCGATTGGGCATCCCCACTTTCAGAAGTGTTCGGGTTTTGATCACGGAATGTTTTTCTGCTCCATCATGCTCAAGCAGGCGATGTATCGAATAAGTATACTCAATAGCCGGCATACTCTTCCGTTCGGATATCGCCATCATCGACCTTCATGCCGTTTAGCAAGGTGCGCATGGCCTCCACCATCCCTGGTGGCTCGGCCATGTAGTAGATCGGCGCCGCCGCACTATTAAGGTGCTTGGCAATCATCTCTTGATAGGAGACCATTCCGGCATTGGATCACCATCGAAACCTGTTCACGCGGCTTGGATCCCCTGTTCCCACCGAGAGTAGGCGACCCCAGCCCCCTTCGGACGCAGGGCCACGATCGAAGGATCCAAGAGCCAAGGACTACGGAGTCTTTGCACACCGGAACCCGTAGTCCTTGTGCCGGTGTGCCGACCGGTGGAGGTACCGGAGCGCGGATCGCAGGTGCTGCGGATCGCTGCCCCACGAGCCACCCCGCAACACTTTAGATTCGCCCGTTGACGGTCCTGTTGGATTCTGCGACGGGCTGGTCTTGTAATAGTTATAGTCATACCAATCGTTAACCCATTCCCAGACATTCCCGGCCATATCATAGATGCCATAGGGGCTTTTGCCGCCTT
>Ga0187894_10002792_pt1 | contig 20487 bp, 10 predicted proteins | sample GBC1701081metaG_FD_136650 | JGI IMG/M metagenome (GOLD analysis project Ga0187894, IMG submission 136650) | White microbial mat communities from a lava cave in the Kipuka Kanohina Cave System on the Island of Hawaii, USA - GBC170108-1 metaG ...
CGGGCTGGATCGCTTATCAACTGGAAGCGAAGCCGGAAGAAAGAAAACCCGACGACAAAGCAGCGGCCCCGAAGCCGGAGCAGAAGCAGAATGAAGACGCCGAGGAAGACTTTCAGCAGCGTGGAAGAGGCGCCGGAGCCGCCGGCGGAAGGCCTGGCGGCGCGCGTAAGGAGTACGGTACCGATCTGGTGTTGCGAAATTTGACCAACGGTAGCGAGCGAACTTTCGCCGACGCGCTGGAATACAGCTTCAACAAAGACGCGAAGACGTTGGTCTTCACCGTCTCGTCGAAGAAGGAAGAAACCAATGGCGTGTACGCCGTCACTCCGGGCAGTGACGCTGCGCCGGTTGATCTTCTGACCAGCAAAGGCAGGTATTCGAAGATCATCTGGGACGAAGAACAGACCCAGATAGCTTTCATCAGCGACCGCGATGAAGCCGCCGCGAAAGAGCAGGCGCCAAACTCGCCGCCCGCGAAATTCAAGCTCTACCATTGGGATCGCAAGGCGGCGAAGGCGATTGAAATCGTTTCGACCGCGACGCCCGGCTTCCGCGCCGGAATGGTCATCAGCGACCGGGCCAACCTGAGTTTTTCGCAAGACGGCGACAAGTTGTTCCTGGGCGTGGCGCCGCCTCCTGACCCGGAGAAAGATTCCGAAGACGACGCGGCCGGCGCCGATGACAAAGTGCTCGTCGATCTGTGGCACTGGAAAGACGATTACATTCAGCCGATGCAGAAAGTCCGCGCCGAGCAGGATCGCAATCGGTCCTATCGCGCCGTCTGGAGCCTCAAGGAGCGAAAATTCGCGCAACTCGCCGACCCGGCGATGTGGAACGTCAATCCGTCAGCGAACGGCCAATGGGCCATCGGCGCGGACGACCGCGAATACCGCGTGCTGGTCGGACGCGACACCAATTACTCCGACGTTTATCTGGTCAACACGGCGGACGGCTCGCGCAAATTGCTGTTGAAGAAGTTTCAATCCTCGGCGACGTTCTCGCCCGGCGGCAAATACGCCGTCTTCTTTGACGGCAAGGACTGGGGCAGTATTTCCATCCCCGACGGCAAATTCACAAACCTGACCAAATCGCTCGGCGTCAGCTTCTGGCGCGAAGAGACCGACACGCCAAGCACGCCCGGATCATACGGGACCGGCGGTTGGACAAAAGACGACAAGTACGTGCTGCTTTACGATAAGTACGATGTATGGCAGATCGCCCCCGACGGCTCATCGGCCAAAAACCTGACCGACGAGGTTGGCCGCAAAGAGAAAATCGAATTCCGCGTCGTTCGCCCGGAGCAGGATGGCGGCCCGGGAGGCGCCGGCCGCGGCCCGGGAGCTGGCGGCCCGGGAGGCGCCGATCGCGCTATTGATCCGGCCAAGCCGTTGCTGCTGGCCGCTGAAAACGAATGGACGCGCGACAGCGGTTTTTATCGCGACAAGATTGACGGAGGCCCGGACAATAAGCCGGAGAAGCTGTTGATGGCGGCGAGGAATTTCAGCGCGCCCGTCAAAGCCAAAGACGCCGACGTGTTGATGCTGACGGCTTCACGCTTCGACGAATTCCCGGACCTCCACGTCACCGACCTCAGCTTCAAAAACCTGAAGAAGGTCAGCGAGGCTGGGAAGCAGAAAGACCCGTTCACGTGGGGCAAGGCGGAGCTTGTGCGATACAAGAACTCTGACGGCGTTCCCTTGAGCGGCATTCTGATCAAGCCTGACAACTTCGATCCGAAGCGGAAATATCCGATGATCGTCTACATCTACGAGAGGCTTTCGGAAGGCGTGCATCGATTCGTCGATCCGCGTCCGGGCCATTCGGTCAACGCTTCGTTTTACGCCAGCAACGGTTATCTGGTGTTGTTGCCGGACATCGTTTACACCATCGGCTATCCGGGCCAGAGCGCGCTCAAATGCGTGCTGCCCGCGATTCAATCCGTTGTGGATCAGGGTTTCGTCAACGAAGACGCCGTCGGCATTCAAGGCCACAGTTGGGGCGGCTATCAGATCGCGTACATGGTCACGCAGACCAACCGGTTCAAAGCCGCCGCGCCCGGCGCGCTCGTGGGCAATATGACCAGCGCCTACAGTGGCATTCGCTGGGGCACGGGGCTGCCGCGCCAGTTCCAGTACGAGCGCACGCAGAGCCGCATCGGCGGCAGCCTGTGGGAATACCCGATGCGCTTCATCGAAAACTCGCCGGTCTTCCACGCCGACCGCGTGCAGACGCCCATCCTGATGCTCCACAACGACAACGACGACGCCGTGCCCTGGTATCAGGGCATCGAGTATTATCTGGCGCTGCGGCGGTTGAACAAAGAAGTTTATATGTTCAACTACAACGGCGAGCCGCACGGCATACGCCGCCGCCCGAACCAGAAGGATTACACCCGGCGGCTGCAGGAATTCTTCGATCACTTCCTGAAGGGCGCGCCCACGCCCGAATGGATGGAGAAAGGGATTCCGTATCTGCAGCGCGAGAAGGAAAAGGAGAAATACAAGACGGTGTCGGATATGAAGGAGAAAGCGCAGAACTGAGAGAATCAGAAAGCAAGGATGCTGAACTCCATTACAGCATCCTTGCCTTTGGTCTGATGCTACCTGATGCGCTCGTCAATCCAGTTTTGAAGTTGCTTGCTCGGAATAAGATCTTGAAAATCTTTGGTATTTCTCGTGATAAGCACGTAATCCCCGGCAAGCGCCTGAGCAGCAATCAAAAAATCAGCGTAGCGTTTGCGGGTTTTGATCTGCTTTTTGAGTTGTTTGGCCAGAGTGATTGCCGTGATGTCTAAATACAAGATTCTGAATCTATCGAGCGCCCCTTGGGTCAAAAGCAGTCTTTGCTGCGCCAGGAGCAAGTTATTCGGCTCAGCCTTTAGAAGACCTTCTATTCTTCCTCTCATCTGCTCAGCATAAACGATGATCGACACGAGAACCTCATCGCGGCTGATTCGTTCAAGGTTCTCAAGCAGCAATGGGTGATCGTTGATATAGTGGCGAAGGATGTTGGAATCCCAAAGGTATGCCATCAGGGCTGTATAGGTTCTACGATATGTTTATCCCGCTCTGCTTCGATTTCATCGAAGAGGTCGAGCGCGGCGGGATCATCATTGAAAATGCCGTGATCATCCCACCCCATCGCTGTCAACTTATCTTCGGCTTTCCGACTGCCATTTATAGCCACCCTCTCCAAAGTCATCCGTTCGGCTTCCGTTAGCACAGCTATCGCGTCTTCGCGCTCGACCGAGGGAAAATATTCGAGAAATTCTTCAAGCGAATATCCCTCTCGAATGTAATCGAACAAAGTTTTCACGGGAACGCGCGTTTCACGAAACACCGGCGCGCCGCCCAAAATCTCCGGATCGACCGTGACCGGCAACCTCAGCGCTTCATCCGGTTTCAATTCGAGTTCCATAAACACCTCGCAATTCATCTGCGAAATCAACTGTGAAAATTATACACCACGCTCATACTTTCAACTTCAGCCTCTCCTCAACAAACTTCTTGCTGATGGCCGCGCTCTCTTTCGGCGTCCGCCCCGCGGGCGCGCGATCAAGCTCGATGACGATCCAGCCTTTGTAGCGGAAATCTTTCATGATCTGCAGCGCGCCGGGAATGTTGACCACGCCTTGCCCCAATTCGAGGAAGTTATATTTCGGCCTCATCGGTCTGCCGTCGAGTCCTGGCGGGGTCTTCTGGATCAACACGTCGTTGAAATGAGGATAGGCCAGCCGGTTGATGTAATCGCGTGTGAATTTCACGGGGTCCCCGCCCGCGGTCTGCATATGCGCGAGGTCAACCGATGCCCAGACGTATTTCGGATCGGTCGCGGTCATAATCCGGTCAAACTCCATCTGCCGCTCGCCCACACTGTTCATGGAGTTGTGATAGCCGAGCTTGACGCCGTATTCGCCGAACGTCCGCTTGCCGATCTCGGTCAAACGCCTGCCCAGTTTCTTGTAATCGTCGTGATCGTTCAATCCCTCTTTGGCGCGCGCGTTGTCAGTGGCTTCCAAATAAAGGCCGCCGGCCTCTTTCATCCATTTCGCCATCGCGGCGCGGTCGGCCATCTCCTGTTTTTCGGAGCCGGGATTGATCGTGATGTCGCCGGTCGAGATTGAAACCAGGGTCAGTTTCTTCGCGGCCATCAGGTCTTTGAATTCCGAGGCGCGGCTGGCGTATTTCCGGTAATCGCCGGCGCCGATCTGAACGCCGCGAAAGCCCAGCTCTGAAATTTCGTCAATCGCCTGTTCGGTCTTGTCGCCCCAGGTAATCGAGTGATAGCCGATTTTGAATTCGTAATCGGCCGCGCCAAAGGCCAGCGCCGGAATGTCGAATTGCGATGCGGCCAGGCTCGCGCCCGCGCCGATCAGAACGTCTCTGCGTGAAACAGCCATTGTTTGACTCTCCCCTAAAAAATCAGTACCGCGAGCGGTAGCGAGCGAGTCCCCAAATCAGCTTGATATGAGAACAAAGCTCGCTACCGCTCGCGGTACTGTATCGCTCCCGGAAGTCGAGTCGCAACCGGCCTAGAAGTTGAGCCGCAACTGGAATTCGATCAATCGCCCGCCGGGATCGTTCGTGCCCGAAACGGTGAAATCACGGAAAGCGTTGCGGGTCTGGCCGAACGCGGTAGCGTTGACCCCGCTCGTGTCGGCGTTCGTATCAGGATCGCGGATCGTGATGCTCGATTGATTGAACGCGTTGAGGAACTGCACACGGAACTCGAAGCTCGTGCGCTCGGTGATCTTCGTCCGCTTCATCAGGTTAATGTCGAAGCGCGAAGTCCACGGCCCGTACAGGAATACGCGCGAGCCGAGTTGCCCGGGCGTGGTCGGCGGGCCGATATAGGGTTTGCTCGGATCGAGCGCCCTGTTGTTCAGTTCGAACGCCGCCAGCGTGTTGTCAATGATATCCCGCGGCAGCCAGTAAATGATGCCCTGGCAGCGGCCGGTCGCGTCGCACACGCTCTCCTTGCGAATCTTGACCAGGTCCTGAAGCTGACCGCGCGTGATGTTGTGCAGCACGACGCCTGATTCGCGGTTGTTGAAGGTTTGCCGCCCGCTCGTCAACAACGTCGGCGTGCCGGATTGAACACGCGCGACGCCGGCCACCTGCCAACTCTCCAGCAATTTGCCGAAGAATTTGGGGCCGCCGCTCAAGAAGGCGCGTCCCGGCCCAATCGGCAGTTCATAGATGTAATCGAACTTGAGCGCGTGGCGATTGTCTCGCGGAGCCGGGCCTTTTTCGTAGCCGAAATCGCGCAGCGTCACGGGCGTCAGCGCCGCGGAGGCGCTGCTCGCGAACATATTCGTCAGCGATTTCGAAAAGGCGTAGCTGCCCTGCACGAGCAGTCCGCGGCTCAAACGCCGCCGCAACTCCACCTGGAGCGCGTGGTAGTTGCTGTCGCCGGCGTTATCCATGATCCACGAGTTGGTGGGCGAGCGCGGGTTGGCGACGAAGAAATTCGACAAGGTGATCGTCTGCCCGGGACTGTTCGGGTCGGGCATCGTGATCGGTTTGACGAGACCGCTTGTCAGCGGATTGCTGATCAGGGCGTTCATGCGGCCCAGGTTCTGCGCGATGTTCGCGGCCAGCCGCCCTGCCTCGCCGCGCAGAATGGTGGTGGCGAAATTTATGTCATTCGTGGTGTTGAGTCCGACCGAGATGATCGGAATGTCCCGCTGGCCGGGCAGTCTTTGATTTCCAAAGTTGTTGCTGCTGGAATTCGACTGGCGGGCGATGCGCAGATTCTCCTGCGCGATCTTAAACTCGTCGAGAAAGCCGTTCTCGAAGATGTTGACCTCGCCAAGCTCGTACTGCCTCCACATGCGCGTGCCGTGATTGCCGACGTAGCGAACCTCTAAAGCCGTGTCCTTGCCCAGCTCACGCTGAATGCCGAAAGTCCACGATTGGGTGTAGCCCGGACGCAAGTTCGGGTTGAAGTCGTTGATCGAAGCCCCCTGCCGCGCGGTGAACGGAAACACCGGATCGGGCAGCGGCAGGAACGGAAGCGACGGATCGCGCAGCAGACGGCTGCCCGGCGCGCCGAACTCCACGGGGAAGTTGCCGGGGCTGGTTCCCGTGCCGAACGCCACGCCCTCATTCGAGCCGAACATGGCGGTGAAAGCGTTGAAGCCTTCGCGCACGTAAGCGATCGAATACCCGCCGCGGAGCACGGTCTTCCCGCCATCGCCGAAGACGCTCTTGAAAATCTTGTTATCGAAATTCGGCGTCCACGCGAAGCCGACCGACGGGGCGAGATTATCGTAGCTGTTGCTGAAGGCCCTCTCTGCTTCTTCAAGCAGACTGAATTGCGTGATTACGCCTTCATAAACGCCCGGCTTGAAGAGGTTGCCGGCGCCCGAAACGCCGAAGATGCCGTCGAGTCCCGTGCGCGTGTAAACCCGATTGTCGTTGATCGGCGACGGGGCGAACTCCCAGCGCAACCCGCCGGTCAACGTCAGGCTCGGCGAGACCTTCCACCTATCCTGCGCGTAGATACCCAGCTCATACTGGTGATTGCGCGCGGTGGTATTGTCGTAGGCGAACTTGCGCGTATTTTCATTGAAAGCGGAGGCCCTGGTCGTCGCCGAGACGCGGCCCGTCAGAAGCGCGTAAAGATTGGCCGCGTCGGTACGCTGCGCCGGGGCGCTGCCGGGAAAATTCGCGGCGGTGAAGATGCTCGTGGCCCCGGTGTTGATCGGGTCATTCGCGACGATACCCAACTGAATCTGCGGGACCAGCGCCGACCCGGCGTCCTGAGTGAAGGAGGCGACGCGCGTGTAGCTGACTCCCATGTTGACCTCATGGGCGCCTTTCAGCCAGGTCAGGCTGTCATACAAGCCCTTGACCGGCGTGTTGCGGCGCGAGGTGCTGGTGTATGTCTGGAAATTGGAAACGTAGGCCGTCGCCTGCGTCAGCGCATATCCGTTGAAGAGAGAGTATTTCCCCGGACCGAATTCTCGCCGGAAAAGGCTGGTGCCGTTGCCAGACGAAGTGAGCCTGATCTCGTTAATCAGGTTGCTCTTGATCGTCCACCGCTCGGCCATCGCGAAGGTGAAGGCGTTGCGATAGATGCTGCCGTTATCGCCCGCCGGGTTGCCCAGCACGGAGCCGGTTCCGGGGAAAGCCGCCAGGATGCCGTTGACTCCGTCCGGCGCCGAAAAGTAGTGCTGGTAGTTGTGGATGAACTCCAGGTGATGATCATCCGTCAGGTTGAAGTCCAGGCGGGTGGTCGGGAACCGCCGGATGTTGCGGCCCGGATCCTGGAAGCTCAGGTTCATCCGGTTGTAATCATTGTTAGTCTCAATCCGGCTGCGGAGCACGCCGTTTTTGGCCGCGTCACCGGCCAGGGCATAGGCCCGCGCGGTGATCGGGTCTGGCGTGTCCGTGTACGTACGCCCACCCGCGCCCCTCCGCGCGATGTCGTAAAGATTGATCTTCTGAATGACGTTGTTTGCGTCGCGGTAAGTGAAGATGCCCTGCCGCGCGTCGTCGGTCAGCACCGTGCGCGTGGCGCCGTAGGTTTGCGGCAGGCGGAAATCTTCGATGTTGACGAAGAAGAACGCCTTGTCGCGCCGCTTGAGCAGTTTCGGGATGAGTATCGGCCCGCCGATGTTGCCACCGGACTGATTGAGGATGATGCGGTCGCGCGGCAGCCCGTCAATGTTGTTGAAATAGTAGTTGGAGTTGAACGCGTCGTTGCGGTGCTGCCAGAACAGGCCGCCGTGAAATTCGCTCGATCCCTGTCTGGTTCTGAACTGTATCTGCACCGCGCCGCCGCCCGCGCTCTCGGCGCCCGGGGTGGCGGTCGAGACGGTGACCTCTTCCACGGCGTCCGACTTGGGCTGCGTCGTGGTGAAGAAGCCGTCGGAGGATTTCAGGAAATTGTCCTGAATGTTCGCGCCGTCGAGCGTGATGTTGAGCGAGCTTTTCGGCAGCCCGTTGACCGATGAGGTACGCGAAACGCCGGGCGTCTGTACACCGGGCATAGTCAACACCAGTTGCATGGCGTCGCGCGTGCTGAATGGCAGTTCGGAGATCTCGCGCCCGGTGATCGTCGAACTGATGCGGGCGCTCGAGGTTTGCAGCACTTCGCCGCCGCCCGTGATCACGACCTGCTCACCGACGGCGCCGACTTCCAGCGTGATGTTGACCGTGGCGCTCTGCCCGACGTCTACTTTGACGTTCTGCACGATCACCTCCTTGAACCCGGGCGCCGTGACCGTAACGGTATAACCGCCGTTGTCAACCGAGGGCAATGTCCATTCGCCTTCGCTGTTGGCGACGACGGTGAATCGCGCTTTGGTATTGTTATTTTGGATGGTGATCTGCGCTCTCGACACTACCGCGCCAGTGGCGTCATTGACAATTCCGGTCAATTTTCCGGTGGTTGAGACCTGCGCGAAAACATCCGAGGCCAGAAGCAATATGGGGAGCAGACTGCAGGCGATGGCGAACACCAAGCCCCAGCCAGTGGTTCGGGTAGTTCTCATATGAGCCTCCTATCAGGGGTTTGAGATAAGGTTGTGGAAAATGCTCAACGAGCCGTTGCTATGAGAACGCTGGCGCTAATGTCGAAAATATAATCTTGTATGTTCGTGAATATAGTGCCTAGTCCAACGCGCTATGAATTTTCGCTGGATTGGTGGACTCCGAGGGAAGATTAGGTGAGGCGAGGCTATTTAGCAAGGTTATTGGCTGCATGCGCAAAATTTTGGCGACAAGATCGCCGAGCACACAAATCCGCATGCGCCCCCTACAGCTTTTGAGAGATACGACTCTCAGGAAGTAAGGATCGTATTCCGGTTTAACAATTGAACAGCATATTTGAACGTATCGTTCGGCGGAAGGCGCCGTTCACTGTGCTGCAGCTTGCAGTTCGCGAACCGTGAGCAGTGAGACTTTGGTTGGAAAGGAATTTTCGACTCTGACTTTCAGCAGCGCCTGGTAATACCTGGGAGGGCCGGATTGTCCTCCCAACTGACGCAGGCGCTGATTAAGCTCGTTGAGATAACTATTGCCGGTGACAAACTCCGCCGCAGCCTCCGTCCCTTCGCTGTAGATGCCCGCCAGCACCATGATCGTTCTTTCGCCCGTGACGCCCGGAGTCATGTTGATCAGCGCGTAATCTTCGAGCAGGTTTCCCGTGCGCTCATCGAAGACCGCCTTGTATTCACGCTCTTCGCCCGGGGCCGGGGCGAGATTTTCAATCGTGGCGCGCGTGGTGTAGACGAAGTTTTCTTTGATCGAAAGCGGCTTCGACCACTGATTGGAATAGACGCTGCCGAGCAGAATCATATCGTGATCCCTCAGGTCTTCAGGCCCAATGCTGCGGCTTTGTTTGAGTATGGTCTGCTGCCCGGCCGTCTGCAACAACGACGAAAGGCGGTAAACGCCGACCGCCTCTCCGATGCCCGTGTACATGTTGAAGGCCGGAACCAGTTGGAGCGGCTGATCCTGTTTCACCGGCAATCGTCCGCCGGAGGCTGTGGTCACTATGGCCGCTTGCTCCGGGGTCAGACTGATCGCTCTACGCGTCAGCGCGTCAGGATCAGCGCCGTTCATCGGGCGATGGACGGTCGGATTGCTCAGGATCAGCAGCGTCGGCTGGCCGCTTTTCAAAAAGGGTTCCCAGACCACGCCGTAAGCGTTTCTGTTTTTTAAGAGAGCGAGCGCCTGACTTTCGGATTTCTCCAACAGACTGAGGATTATGACCAGAAGGACGATTACGACGACGGAAAGCGCGGCGACAACGATTCTCATCGCCAGCAGCTTTTTTTTCCCGGCCACGCCGTATTGGCTGGCGCCCGTCGCCGATTCGGCGCCAACCGCGCCCGTAGCTTGTCTTCCGATTTCCTCGTCAGCGCTCAAAACCGGCGCGGCTTCAAATCCTTGCGACCGTTCGGTCCTGGTAAAGCTGGGTTCGTAGCTGCCGATCGGAATCTCGATCCGAACCTCGTCATCCGCGCCTTCCCTCTGATAATAGAGCGCGAGCTTCTCTCGAACGCCATGCGCCCCGACGCGGACTATCGGATCGGTGGCGGGGTTGTAGGAATCATCGCGGTCAAAGACCTCGCGGCCAATCAGGTATTCATTCAACTCCGGCCCGCGCCCATTCAAGTGAAAGTCGCAGGTCAGGCGCAGGAATTTCTGCTTCATCGGCGCGTGGACGAAGTGTTTGCTGTTGAGCACTCGGTCGAGCGCCTGCCGCATCTCTTCCTGAGTAGGCCGGTACTGCGAAGCCCCTATCAAGGTTTTGGGGTTGCTGTTGATATGCGCTGCCATTTTTGAATCCTCGGTTTTACCGGCCGGCGGCCGGTAACAATCTGACTGACCGGAGAGCGCGCATGAGTTCAAGAAATAGAACTGACCTGGACGCGTGCCAGAAAGTAAAAATCCGGGCGTTAATAACGTGGACGTAACAGTGTAATAACCGTAAATAGCGGTAAGAGTATTGACCCGCTTGATTGCCCTACCTAGTATGCCCTCAATTAAACTTGATGTCGCGAATTATACATGAAGGAATCCGTTTTACTACTTTTGCTGGGACATCTTAGAAAGAAAGCCGGGGTGAGACCTTGCTCCGGAAATTAATCAACTGAAGTTTTACACCTGATCACCTTGCCGCATCGTGTCGGGAGCGACGCGCATTTACGGTGCTTTTGCGCCGTCCGGCGCCGCCTCTTGCGGCTTGGTCAATATCGGCGCGCAAAAAATCACCAAATGACAAATCGCCGTCAACCCATTGCGAATAAAAACGGAGGAGATTTCAAATGATAAAACTGATTCAGACCAAGCTGTCAGTTCTGTCCTGGCGCCCCTCGCGGTCGCCGCTAAGGACGATCTTCACACCTGGTTTGGCCCTGTGTCTTTGCCTGCTGGTAGGCGGCGCGTCGTTATCCCTGGCGCAGACGACAGGGAGCGCAACATTGCGCGGCGTCGTCAAGGACCCGAATGGCGCAGTGGTATCGGGCGCATCTGTAACGCTGAAGAGTGTCCGCACACAGTCCGAGCGCAAAGTCAAAACCAACAGCGATGGAATTTATGTTTTCGCCGCGGTCGAGCCGAGCAACTATGAGCTGAAAGTCGAAGCCAGCGGGTTTAAAGTCCTTGCGCAAACCGGAGTGGTGATCAGCCCGGGTGACAATCGCGGACTCGATGTGACGCTGGAAGTAGGCGCGACAAGCGAGACTGTGACCATCAGCGGCACGGTCGAAGAGATCAAAACTGAAACCGGCGAGCGGGCGAATACGATCAGCGCCAAACAGATCGAAAACCTTTCGATCATCAGCCGCAACAGCATCGAGCTTTTGCGCATTCTGCCGGGCGTGGTCTCCCCCGACTCGTCAGTCTATCAGGTTTCAGGTTTCGGCGACGCTGGGGCTTACGCCGTCAACGGCCAGCGCGGGCAGAACAACAACGTCAGCGTTGACGGGTCGCGCGTGATTGACATCGGCTGCAACTGCGGCGGCATCGTCAGCCTCAACAACGACTTCGTTCAGGAAGTGACGATCCAGACCAGCAACTTCGCCGCCGAGCACGGCAACAGCGGCGTCCAGGTTCTCGGCAAAACGAAGGGCGGCAGCCGTGACTTCCACGGCTCGGTCTATGATTACACCCGCCACGAGGCGCTGGCCGCCAACGACCGTTTCAGGAACTACGCCAAGGCCTCTGACCCGACCTCGCTGGCCGGGCAGAAACCGCCCGGCCGCTTCTACTACCCCGGCGGCACTCTCGGCGGGCCAATTTATTTGCCGAAGAAAGTCTTCGGCCCGCTCGGCGGGTTCAATAAGGAACGCGACAAACTATTCTTCTTCGTCGGCTTCGAGGTGCAGCGCCAGACCTTCGGCGCCCCGCCCAGAATTTCCAACGTGCCGACGCTGAAGCAGCGGAACGGCGATTTCAGCGACCTTCCCGCGGGACAGACGGTGAGAATCCCGGCGGGCTTCCCAAACGCCGGACAGCCTGCTCCCAACAACAACCTGGCTCCTTACATCAATTCCATCGGCAAAACGCTGATCAACCTTTACCCCGTGCCGAACTTCACCGGGGCCAGTAACAATTACATCTCCAACACCACGCAGACGCAGCATCGTAAAGATTTGAAGATGCGCTTCGATTACAAGATCAGCGACAATACGAACCTTTACGTGCGCGCCACCCGCGAGTTGGAAGTCGCCGTCAACCCGTACGGAATCTGGTGGGGGCCGTCAACCTTCGAGTTGCCGACGCCCAACAACGAAAACAAACTGGGCCGTTCGGTCGCGGTCGGCTTGACGAAAGTTATCAACCCGACGATGACCAACGAGGTCGTCTTCAGCGGCAGCAAGCTGAAGCTGGACAATCAATATGCCGATCCAAACAAGGTGAGGCTTTCGACGCTCGGGCTCGACAACGTTTGGCGGCTGCCGTTCGATAATACTCAGTTCGGCAGACAGAGTCCGTTTGTTTCACTCTCGCTGATCAGTTGGGCGCAAGGCCAGCTCTGGTCTCCCGGCACCAACCCGATCTTCGCTTACAACGACAGTTTCTCCGTCACCGACAACCTGACCAAGGTCACCGGAAGCCACACGCTGAAGTTCGGCGCGCTGGTCGAGCAGGGCAACAAGAGGCAGAACTTCCAGGGTGATCCTGACTCACAAGGATTGATCGGATTCAACAACTGGAACGGCAACGGCACCGGGAACGACTGGGGCGATCTGCTGGTCGGACAACTCACCAACGTGGGCCACGGCACGCAACCGCCGATAGGCAACTATCGCTTCTACAACTACGAATTCTACGCTCAGGATTCGTGGAAGGTACGCCCGAACTTCACTCTGGAGGTTGGGCTGCGGGCCTCGCACATGAGCATCAACAAGGAGCGCAAAGGATTCGATATTCTCTTCAGTCCGAGCGCTTACCGGCGCGGAGCCGGATATTACATCAACGGCGATCCGTTCCGTCCGAACGGTATACTCTCCGCCTCCCGGGGAGAGATCGAGAAAGGCGTGTTCGATCCTCCGGCCGTCGAATGGGGGCCGCGATTGAACTTCGCCTGGAGCGTACTCAAGGACGATAGACTGGTCGTTCGCGGCGGCGCGGGGATCTTCTACAACCGCGTGCAGGGCAACTTCCAATACGACGCGACTTTGCGCGCCGCGCCGAACGGCAACGTCGGCTCCAGTATTGAAGGTGGCACCAGCATACCGGGAACCGTCAGAGAAATCAGACCCGATGGCACTATCGTTCCGTATACCTTTAATGATCTCGGCGGTTTGACGCTGAACAACATGGGTATTGTGACATTGCCGAATGGGCAGAAAGTGCCTGTCAACCCGCTGAGACTGGCCAGCGGCGGCGCTGCGATCATTTCACCCGATCCGAATTCGAATGATTTCCCGACCACCACCACGACCAGTCTGAGCCTGGCGGCGCGATTGCCATTCCAGATGGTCCTTGAAACGGCGTACGTTGGGACATTCGGCCGCCATTTGGCGGCTCGCCTGCCCATCAACACCATTCCGGCAGGGACATTGTTGAGAGGGAACGTGCCCAATGATCCCGGTACGAGCGGCGATCGAATCACATTCCTGGCCAACCCGAACTGCGACCCCGGCGCAACTCAGACTGTTAACGGTCAAACCGTGGTTGTCAGAAGAGGCAACTGTCAAATCATGAATTCGGGCGCGAACAACTTAATCAGGGCCGACCTGACCAACCCGCTTGTCCGGCAGGCGCTGGACGGCGGCGCGGTTAATAGGTTCCGCCCGTTCCCGGACCTCAGCGCTGTTCGATACCAGCAATACACCGGAACGTCGAACTACCACTCGTTGCAGATGACGCTCAGCCGGCAGGCCGGGAAGAACCTGCAGTTCTTCGCCACCTACACCTTCTCGAAGGTGCTTGGAACGAGAGGCGGCGAATTCAACGATCTGGATCCGCTCGATGTGCGCGGGCGCTCCTACGGCGTTCTGGATTACGACCGCACGCACATCTTCAATCTCTCGTACAACTACAACCTCCCGAATTTGTCCCCGATCAAGAACGCGTTTGGCCGCGGGCTGTTGAATGGCTGGCAGATTTCGGGCATCACCACCCTCACCAGCGGAACCCCAGTCAATCTGAGGTTCAGCGGCGACGTGTCCAACCTGGCTCTTGCGGCTTTGGGTTCGGATGCTTTCTCCACCGCAAATTATACGCCTGGTGGAATTGCGCCGGTCTTCACCAAGAACCCGACCCTGGGCGGGAAGAACGTCGGCGAGAGGGTTCTCGACCTGGGATCGATCGGCATCCCTGCCTTTGGCGCGACGGGGCCGACGATCTCTCCGTTCTACTTCCGCACGCCGAACACCCAGAACTGGGACATCTCTCTGTTCAAGAATTTCAAGGTTACAGAGTCCAACACTCTCCAGTTCCGCTTCGGTTTCTTCAATGTCTTCAACCAGGCATTCCCGAAGATGATTAGCAACACGACCGCGAGCAACAGCGACATCTACCTGACGCTCGACACACGATGTGTGCGAACGCCGGTCAACCAGACGCTGGTGTTGGCCGATGGCACGGTGACTCAGTTCACCCAGACCTTCGCCAACGGGGCGGGCGGCACGGGCCAGAATGCGTGCGATCCGAGCAAGGGCTTCACCTTCGCGCCCGACACGATCAGTAACTTCGGCAAGATCACGAACAAGCGCGGTCAGCGCGTGATCGAGATGGCCGTGAAATTCACCTTCTAGTTTCTACCTTCAACTGGTCTTTCTTTATCTGGCGCCGAGAGATGATTCATTCAGCTTCTCAGCGCCAGACTTTTTTTTACCGAACAGTACCGCGAGCGGTAGCGAGCGTGGCTCCCCAAGCGGACTGATTGTGTGATCAACGCTCGCTACCGCTCGCGGTACTGTTTCAACCAATGTTATACTTTCGCCGTTCAACCTGGACTCATTCCCTTTCATTTTTGCTGCGCCAACCCGATGAGTGATTATGCTTGCTTGTCTCGTATTTCTGCTGACGCTCTCGTTCGCTCCGGCTCAGGAACGCGAAATCGTTCGCCAATCCGAGGAGCATTTCGCGCGCGGAGTCGAATCGCAACAAAAAGGCGATCTGGAGGGCGCGCGCGAGGCGTACGAGGCCGCATTGAAATTGATCCCGCGCCGGATTGACGCGCTCTCGAACCTGGGCGTCGTCTTCGCCAAACTGGGGCAATACGATCAGGCGATCATCAGATACCGGCAGGCGCTGGCGATCGATCCGAAAGAACACTCGATTCGTCTCAATCTCGGCATCGCCTACTACCAGACTGACAATTACGGGCAGGCGCTCGGCGAACTCGCTCCGGTCGTCAAAGCGCAACCCGATAACATTCAGGCCCGCTTCCTGCTTGGAATGTGCTTGTTCGAGAAAGGCAAGCCGAAAGAATCGGCCGCGGAGCTCGAAAAAGTTTACGTCGCGCAGCCCGGCAACACCGCGGTCGCTTACGCGCTGGCCAACGCTTATTTGCAGGACGAACAGATCGAGAAGGGGCGCGCGCTGATTGACAAGGTCTTCAAGGAACTAGGCTCCGCCGAAGCTCATCTGATATTCGGCCTGCTCAACCTGGCGCGTCACGAGCTTCAACCGGCGGTTGAAGAGTTGAAGCAGGCCACGCGGCTCAATCCGAAGCTGCCGACCGCGCATTCGCAGCTCGGCGTGGCGTATCTGCTCAGCGGCGCCCGCGAGCAGGCGACTCAGGAATTCAACCAGGAGATTGAATTCAATCCGCGCGATTTCATCGCCAATGTCCGGCTCGGCTGGCTCTACCGCGAGGATGGGAAGCTGGAAGAAGCGGAGCCGCTGCTCCGGCGCGCGCTGGAACTCAGGCCGGACGATCCGGGGGCGCTCTTTCAGCTAGCGCAACTGGTTCAAGCCCAGGGAAAGACGGACGAGACCGTCAAACTGCTCGAGCAGGTCATCACGATCCTGCCCGATTACATCCAGGCGCACGTCCTGCTGGCGCGACTCTATTTCAGGCTCAAACGGCCGGACGAGGCGAAACGGGAGCAGGCGATCATCGAACGGCTGACCGCCGAACAGCAGAAGCGACAGCCGACAGCCGAGTCGCAGAAGCAGAGCCCGCTGCTCCGCGATTCGCGTGATCGTTCCGCACATAAGCCTTGACCGGAGCCCCTGTTGACGATGCATTCCCAACAAAAGAGAAAACTGGCCTTAACGATATCGCTCGCCTTGGCGGCGTTCGCGGCGTTTGGGTTTTCACGCCCGCCGGGCGAACAAGCGCAGCGCGGCAAGGTTTGGAGGCCGACCAGAATCCCCGCCGGCGTCAATTTCATCGGCAGCCAGGCCTGCGTCGAATGCCACAAGAGCAAAGTTGAGGTTCAGGAAAAAAGCTCGATGGGTCTCGCATTGGAGCATGTGGCGGAATCGCCGATCCTCAGTTCGCACAAGCAGCTGACTTTCCGCGAAGGCAAGTTTTCTTATGAGATCCTTCGTAAGGACGATCAGAGCGTCTATACCGTGACGGACGGAAGAGAGACCGTTTCAGAGCCGATCCTTTACAGCTTCGGACAGGGAAAGGCCGGGCAGACTTACGTGCTCAAACACGCCGGCGATTACTACGAAAGCCGCGTGAGCTTTTACACCGACACCAAAAACCTGGACCTGACCCTTGGCTACCAGGACACGCGCCCTCAATCAGCGCTCGAAGCGTTTGGCCGGAAACTTCCACAGGACGAAGTCATGCAATGCTTCAATTGCCACTCGACCGGCGCGGTCAGCGGCAATCAGTTGCATCTCGGCAAGATGGCGCCCGGAGTCAGATGCGAGGCGTGTCACGGCCCCGGCGCCGAGCATGTCGCGGCGGGCAAAGCCGGGCAGCCGAACAAGGATAAGATCTTCAATCCGGGAAGGCTCAGCGGCGATGAACTGACCCAGGACTTCTGCGGCGCCTGTCATCGCAGCGCCGAAGAAATCGTCATGGCGCCGAAGCGGATCGGCATGAACGGCGTCCGCTTTCAGCCCTATCGCATCTTCGGCAGCAAGTGTTACTCCGACGACCGCAGGATAAGCTGCGCGGCCTGTCACGACCCGCATGAATCGGCGTCGCACGACTCGGCTTATTACGACGCGAAATGCATGGCCTGTCATAAGCCGGGGCGCGGATCGGGCGCGGCGCAGGCGCAGTCTGGCGAAGGGCGCGACGCGCCGGGCTGCAAAGTCGAAGCGAAGAACTGCGCTTCGTGTCACATGCCGAAGATCGATTTGCCCGGCGCGCATCTCAAATTCACCGATCACCGGATTCGCATCGCCAAACCAGGCGAACCGTATCCGTATTGACCATCACTTATCAGCATATGAGGAAGCAGTGAAATATTTATCGTTCGTGACCGCCGTCGCTGTTTGCCTGGCCATTCAGCCGTTGCTCGTTCCGGAGGCGCGGAACGCTTCGACGACGCAGCCTGTGACCTTCGAAGACGTGACGAAAACCGGCGGCATCGCCTGGACGCACGACAACGGGCGTTCGGACGCGCGCCATCTGCCCGAAACCTGCGGCGGCGGCGGGCTGTTCTTCGATTACAACAATGACGGATGGATCGACATTTACCTGGTCAACAGCGGCCCGTCGGATTTCTTCGCGCCGAAGACTCCCATCAGGAACGCGCTCTACCGCAACAACGGCGACGGCACATTTACCGACGTGACCGACAAGGCCGGGGTCGCATGCGGACAGATGGGACATTTCGGAATGGGCGCGGCGGCGGCGGATTTCGACGGCGACGGCTGGCAGGACTTGTATGTGACCAATTACGGGAAGAACGCGCTCTTCCGCAACAACGGCGACGGCACGTTCGCCGAAGGCGCCGACAAGGCCGGGGTCGCGGCGCCGAACTGGTCAACCTGCGCGACGTTCTTCGATTACGACAACGACGGCAAGCTCGATCTTTTCGTATCGAGCTTCGTGCAGTACAGCGCGGCGGGCAGCGTCTCATGCGGCGACAACCGTCTGGGCAGGCGTTATTACTGCATCCCTCGCGTCTTCAAACCGCGTCCGAGCTACTTGTTCCATAACGACGGCGGCGGCAAATTCAGCGACGTAAGCAAGGCGTCGGGCATTGCGAATTCGCTCGGCAAAGCGTTCGGCGCGGTCGCCACGGACGTCAATAACGACGGGATGATTGACCTGTTCGTCGCCAACGACACGATGGCCAATTTCCTGTTCATCAATAAAGGCGGCGGCAAGTTCGACGAGATCGGGCTGGCTTCGGGCGTCGGTTACAGCGACGCGGGCAGTCCGCGTTCGGGAATGGGCGTTGACGCGACGGATTACGACGGCGACGGTTGGCAAGACCTGTTTGTGGCAAACATCGATCAGGAGTTGTTCAGTCTTTATCACAACGAGAAAGACCTGACCTTCACCGATCAGGCGGGCGAAATAGCCCAGGCGACGCGTCTGCTGAGCGGCTGGGGGTTGAAGTTCTTCGATTACGACAACGACGGCGACCCCGACCTGATCCTGGCCAACGGCCACCCCGACGACATGGTCGAGATACAAGCGTCAAAGGTGAAGTATAGAGAGCCGCTGCTGATGTTCGATAACGTCAACGGCAAATTCAAAAACGTCAGCGCGCAATCGGGCGAGGTTTTCAAGCGCGACTTCCCCGCCCGCGGGCTGTCGGTCGGCGACATTGATAACGACGGCGACCTGGACGCGCTCGTCATCAACAACGGCGACGCGCCGATCCTGCTGCGCAACCAGGGCGGGAACAAAAACAACTGGCTCGGGCTTCAGCTCGTCGCAACGAAAAGCAATCCGGGCGCGGTCGGCGCAATCATCACCTGGGCGGCCGGCGGCGTAAAACGTTCACGGCTGAAGACCAGCGGCGGCAGTTATCTGGCGTCGCATGACCCGCGCGAGATCTTGGGCGCCGGCCAGGCGGCGAAGATTGACAGCGTCGAAATCAAATGGCCGAGCGGTAAAGTAGACAAGCTCGCGAGTCTGCCGATCAATCAATACGTCAGAGTTGTCGAAGGCGAAGGCGTCGCCAAGTCATCCGCGACAGCGTCGGCAAAACAGCAATGATCGGGGCGAGAGGAAGTATTGATGAATCTCAAGATCGTACAATCGCCAGTCTCAACTTGCGGAGCAGGTTGTAAGCTGATCGCTTTCATCGCACTGCTCTGCCTGTTCTTTTCCTTCACGGCGCGGGCGCAACAGCGCCGGGGCAGACCCGCAACCCGGCAACCGAACGCACAGGCCAACACACAGGCCAACTTCGACCAATTGAAAGCGCAAGCCGACGAGGCGCGCGAGGCCGGGCGCTTGGAAGACGCCATCGAGCTTTATCGTAAAGCCGTCGCGGCGAAATCGAGATGGGTCGATGGCTGGTGGTATCTGGCCACGCTGCTTTACGACCGCGACCGGTACGCCGAAGCGATCCCGGCTTTCAAACAGGTGATCGCGTTGCAGCCAAAGGCCGGCGCGCCGTTCGTCATGCTCGGGTTGTGCGAGTTCAAAGTAGGCAATTACGACAACGCTCTCGGGCGCATTCGACAGGGCCGTCAAATAGGCTTGGGAACCAACCAGGAACTCGATATGGCGATGCGCTATCACGAGGGAATGCTATTGACGCTCAAAGGAGATTTCGAGACGGCGCAGAATTTCTTCGCGGCGTTGAGCTATGAAAACGTAAATCGTGAAGACCTGATCATCGCGCATGGACTGGCTGTCCTGCGGCTGCCGATGCTTCCCTCGCAAGTGACGCCGGATTACCGGGACCGCGAGATCATCAGGCGCGCGGGTTACGCGGAGCATCAAGCGGCGCAGAAGAATCAGGGCGACGCCCGTCAGGAATATGAACGTTTGGCCGCGGATCACCCGAAAGCGCCGGGCGTGCAATACGCTTACGGACGTTATCTGCTCACCCAGCGCAACGACGAGGCGGCCATCGCGGCTTTCAAAAAAGAAATCGAAAACTCCCCGAACCACGCTCTGGCGAGGCTCCAGATCGCTTACGTCAACCTGAGGAACAAAGAGGCGGACGCGGGACTGAAGTTCGCGCAGGAGGCTGTCGACCTGCATGCCCGTTTGCCGCTCGGACGTTACGTCCTCGGCAGAATCCTCTTTGAAATGGGCGAGAACGCGAGAGCCGTCGAGGAGTTGGAGACCGCGCGGCGTCTCGCTCCGAATGAGCCGAAGATTCATTTCACGCTCTCACGCGCTTACGCGAGGGCCGGGCGCAAGGCGGAAGCTGATCAGGCGCGCGAAACCTTCGCCCGTTTGAATAAGATCGCCGAAGAAGCCGCCGCGAAAGGCTTCACTCGCGGCGAAGCCATTGAGGAGGGATCCGAGAAAGCCAAGCCCGATGGAAATGAATAAGATTGGCGGAGCCCTTGGAGTGCAGTAGTTCGGGATACCGCTGGCGAATTCATTTGGACAGCGAATCAGTACCGCGAGCGGTAGCGAGCGTGGCTCCTGTTAACGACTTACTCCGGGAGCCACGCTCGCTACCGC
>Ga0187894_10002793_pt1 | contig 20480 bp, 15 predicted proteins | sample GBC1701081metaG_FD_136650 | JGI IMG/M metagenome (GOLD analysis project Ga0187894, IMG submission 136650) | White microbial mat communities from a lava cave in the Kipuka Kanohina Cave System on the Island of Hawaii, USA - GBC170108-1 metaG ...
CCGCCGCCGCCGCCGAAACCGCCGTCCGACATGTGCGAACGGGGCGGCGTGTAGAAGGTAGCGACGCGCGTCGATCGCACGAATCGGAAGAAGTTCGCGGGGAGAGTCGTGCCCTCCGCGCCCACGAACCACGAGGGCGCTGTGAACATCTCCTCGAAGAGCTCCGTCCAGCGGTCGTGCACCCCGAGCGCGATCGCGTACGGCAGGAGCTGCTCGAAGTGGCTCCGCGGCATGTCCTTGAGCCGCTCCTTCTCGGCGGTCTCAAGGTAGTCCTCCATGCCGCGGATCCGGCGCAGGGCGTCGAGGCCCTTTTCCGTCCGCTGCGGCATGCGCGCGGCGCAGCGGAACATCACGATCGCGCAGGGCACGAGGAGGAGCGCGATGACCCACCAGGTCGCCCAGATCATGCCGGCGATCGACGCGGCGACAAAGACGGCCCAAGTCCACCCGAGCCACCGTTGCCGCACTTCGTCGGGCCGTCCGCGGAAGAAGCGCTGGGTGACGAGGCTCTTGTAGATCGCGTTGCGGATCCCCTCCATCGCCTTCCCCAGCCGGCTCTGACGGGCGAACCCGACCACCCGGTCGTCCTTGAAGAGCGCATCGAGGATGGTCGTCTCGTATCCGGTGAGGCGACCGTCCTTGCGCCACGCGGTCTTCTTCAGCCGGAAGACGGGCTCCTTGCCCCGGACGTCGATGTCCATGTAGCCGCGGGCGGCGAGGTCGACGATGCAGGCGCTCACGTCGCGCGCGTCCAGCCGGTCGTCGGCGACGACGCCGATCTCGCTCGGACGCAGCCCATGGGGAGGCTCGAACTCAGGGATGATCGTCGCCGCCTTGAGCGAGTCGCGCCCCCGGCGCCACCAGAGAACGAACCAGGCGATCGCCGCGGCCAGCGGGAAGAGGACCCCCCAGTTGGCCGCGAAGAGCCACCATGCCTCCTGTCTCCACGTCGGGTGCTTCACGAAGCCCGTCGGGAAGCCGACCACGATCGTCAGCCCTTCGTGCTCCCTGAGCGGCGCGGTCGTCACGAACCGGAGTCGCCCGTCGGAGAGGGTCTCGGTCCGCTGCTCCGACGCGCGGCTCCGGTACGGGCCCGTGAACGCCGCGGAACGCACGTCGGGGGCTTGCACCCCTTCCGGGAGCCGGACGGTCGCGGACGCGCGCAGGATGGGGAACGGCCATCCGTTCCCGGTGACGTTCCAGTAGAGCTCGTCGTGCTGTGCGTACCCGGCGTCCTCGTCGTAGCTGCGGATCGTGTTCCGAGACCGGTAGCGGATCACGACCGTGCGGGTTGCGTCCTGCGCGCCCGGCACCGCGATCTTCACCCGCAGATCGCCGTCCTCGTGCGAGGTCTGGTGCCAGAGCGGCACGCCCTGCCCGTCGGTCACCGACTCGAGTTCCAGGTGGAGCGTCGCGCGGAGGCCGTTCGGGTACGTGTAGCGATACGGGATGTACCGGTAGATCCCGTTCCACGAGCCGGCAAAGGAGACCTGGAGGGTCTCGGTGACGGAGACGAACCCGTCCGCGGAGACGGTGATCTCCGCGGCGAAGTCGTCGATCACGATCGACCGCGCCTGCGCGGTCGCCGCGATCACGGAGAGGGCGAGAAGGAACCTGGTCATGCGAGCTCCTGTCGTTGGATGCGCGGGGCCCCCCGCTCCTCGGCCTCCGCGACCTGGAAGAGGTCGAGCGGACGCCACCGAAGCACCGCCGCAAGCAGGCTTGCGGGGAACTGCTCGATCCGCGTGTTGTAGTCGCGCACCGCGCCGTTGTAGTAGCGCCGCGCGTACTGGAGGTGGTCCTCGACCGCCACGAGGTCGTCCTGAAGCCGCCGGAAGTTCGCGTCGGCCTTGAGGTCGGGGTAGCGCTCGACGAAGGCAAGGAGCCGGTCGAGCCCCTGCCCGAGGCCGCGCTCGGAGCGCTCCCGCTCGGGGATCGCGGCCGCGCCCTCGGCGGCGCCGCGCAGCCGCGTCACTTCCTCGAGCGCCTCGCGTTCGTGGCGGGCGTAGGCCCCGACGGTGCGCACGAGGTTCGGCACGAGGTCGTGACGTCGCTTGAGCTGGACGTCCACGCCCGAGAAGGCCTCGCGCGCGCGGTTCCGGAGCCGCACCGCCGAGTTGAAGAGCCAGATCGCACCCGCTGCCATCACGCCCAGGAGGATGTACACGGCTTCCACGCGTCGCATTCTCGCCTATCGCAGGCCCATCGAGGCTCCGGGCGGATCGCGGAGCGCCCGGGCGGATTCCGCGAATGGTCGGCCGACGCGCCCTGTATCCTCCGGGTTGGCAGCGGGGCTAGGATGCGCGCGTGCGGATGGCGGGGTTCCTGCTCTCGGCCGCGGTCCTCGGCGGCATCATCGTCTACTGCCTGGGGCTCCTCGGTGACGCGGAGGGGCCCGAGCCGGCGCGAGTCGCGGCCCTCCTCGTCAGTTCGGCCGTCGCGGTCGCCATCCTGTGCAAGTGCCTGCCCTCGCGGCGGCCGCGTGCGGACTCCGCCCGGGCACCACTTCCGGAGAGCACGCTGGGCCTGTGCGCCATGGGGATCGCGGCGTGGTTCCCCGTGCTGGTGCTCTTCGCGGTCCGGTACATCGAGATGCCGAGGTGGACATGGAACACGCTTGGCTGGCTGTTCCTCGTTTGCCTCGTTTGGGGGCCGTTCTTCCTGCTCTTCTCGGCCGGCATCGGCTTCCTCGCCCTCGGCAGGGCCAAGTCGCGCGGCGCGAAGTGGATCGTCGCCCTCGTCCACTTGAGCGCGCCGATGGGATATGCCGCGTGGTGGTTCTCGTCTCCCTAGACCCCTCACGCCGGGACGGGACCACGCGAGCGCGGGCGCATCCCGCTGGTAGAGTACCGCCCCGTGTCGCGGCGGCGGCGCATCCTCCTCGTGTCGCTCGTCGCGCTCACGGTCCTCGTCGCGGCAGCGCCGCTGCTCGCGAGGACCGGGCCCGCGCGGCGGTTCGTCGCGGGCCGCATCTCGGCGGCGCTCGGTCGCCCGGTGGAGGTCCAAGGCCTCGACGCCAGCTGGACGTCGGGCGTCACGCTCAGAGGCCTCGTGGTGCGGAGCCGCGAGGCGGAGTTCGAAGACGCGCCGCTCGTCCAGGCCGCCACGGTGCATCTCGAGGACGGGATCGCGAGCCTCGTCCTCTCCGGCGCGAGCCGGGTCGCGATCGACGGGCTTGTCGTGCGACTCGAGGAGCAGGCGGGCGGGCGCACGAACATCGACGACCTCGTCGCGGGCTTCGCGAAACCAAGGCCGCCGCAACCGAAGCGCGCGGCGCGGCCCTTCCGCCTGACGCTGACCGACGCCTCGATCCGCGTGCAGCGGCTCGTCCGCCGCCCGCAGCCGCGGCCCATCGACCCGTTCCGCGAGGACCCGGTGATCCTCGACGCGGACGACGGGCTGGTCGTGGTCGGCCTCGAAGCGATGGAACTCCGGCTCGACTCGACGCCCACCGCGACGACGCTCGACGTGAAGGCGGCGCTCGACGTCGCCGGCCGCCCGGGCCGCGCGGACATCGCCCTCCGCCTCGGTCCCCGAAGCCCCTCCGGCATCGTCCACGTCGAAGGGATCGACCTCTCGCTGCTCGACCCCTTCGTCCGCGGACTCGAAGGCCGGCTCGATCTTCACGCCGAAGGCTCGCCCGACGGCGCAGACGTGAAGCTCCGCGTCGCGGGCCTGCGCGCTGGGCGGATCGACGAGGCGTGGGCCGAGCTCTCGGGCCGCGTGCAAAAGCAGGGCAACGGGGTCGCCTTCGACGCGGTCGCGCTCCGCACCGCGTCCGGCGCGTTCTCGCTCGACGGCCGCGGGGCGTGGCCGCCGCGCGGCCTCCAAGTCACGGCGCAAGCGTCGCCGGAGGCGCTCGGCCTCGATCTCGAGGGCCCGCTCCGGCTCGACGTCCACGGCGACGGCCCGGAGCTCTTCGGCACGCTCGCGACACCCGACCTCGACGCGCGCTTCGACGTGACGGTCAAAGGCCGCGCGATCGAGATCCGGCGCCTCGACGCGAAGGCGTTCGAGAGCAGCGTCTCGCTCGAGGGCGAGGTCGGGGCCGCCCTCCGCCTCGCCGGCCGCGCGGACATCGATCTCAAGGACCTGCGGCCGATCCTCCGCGAAGGCGCGTCGCTCGAAGGCCGCCTGCGCGTGCAGACGTTCGAGCTCCTCGACCGCTCGATCGAGGCCGACGCGACGGTCGAAGGTCTCCTCGCGCGCGGCCTCTTCGCCGAAGACGTCGAGATCGAGCGCGGCGAGCTGCACGTGGACGCCGCGCTCTCCGAGGACCGGGACACGCTCCGCGTCGCCCGCGCGCAGCTCGACGGCCTCGCGGCGGAGGGCACGGTCTCCGGGCTCGTGAGCGGGAACGTCCGCGCCGACGGCAAGGTCAAGGGGACGCTCGCGCTGAATCCGTTCCATGCGCGTCTCCTCGGTTTCGACGAGGTGAGGGGGCTTCGGGGGCAGGTCGCGATCGACGCGACCGGCGGCAACGACGGGATCTCGGGCACCGCGACGATCGACGGCTTCCGCGTCGAGACCGAGGGCGAAGTCTGGGACCTCGTGCGCGTCGCCGCCGAGGGCGAGTACCGCGACGGGCGGGCGACGCTCCGCGCGACCGCGGACGGCCTCGACCTCAAGGGCTCGTACGCGGACGGCAAGGGCGACCTCGAGCTCGACGTGGCGGCGATCGAGCGGCAGCCGCTCCTCGCAAGCCTCCTCCCCGCGGACGTCGCCGGGCCGCTGAGGCTCCGCGCGGACTTCTCCAAGGCGCCGTGGAACGCCCGCGGCACGATCGAGTCCGCGGGTCTCACCGCGAAGGTCAAGGGGCGCGGCGTCGAGCGGGAGCGGGTCCACGTCGCGTTCACGGCGCGCGAGGAGGACGCGGGCTGGTTCCTGAACGCCCCCGACATCGCGCTCGATCGCCTCGGCGTGAAGGCAAGCCTCGGCGACCTCTTCCTCGGCCGCGACGGGAGCTGCTCCGGGCGCCTCCTGGTCGTCGCCTCGCTCGAGCGTGTCGCGGCGCTCGCGCCGGAGGTCGCACGGCTCGCGCCCGAGGGCATGGTCTCGGCGGACGTGGTCGGGAGCTACGACGGAGGCTGGAGGCTCGGGATCAACCTCCACACGACCGACGGGTCGATGGTCGTCCACGGGAAGCGCGTCCCGCCGCGGGCCGGCCGGCTCGAGCTCGATGCCCAGGTACCGGCCGACGGGACGGTCACGCTGCGCAGGATCCGGCTCACGAGCCGGGCGACCGAGTTCGAAGGCGCGGGGACGCTCGGGCAAAGGCTCACACTCAGGCTGGAGGGCCGCGCCCGGCTCGAGGAGATCGCGCCGTACGCGCCGATGCTCAAGGGAAGCGGCGAGGCCGTGGTGGACGAGATCGCGGTGGACCTCGGTCCCGACGGCGACTTCGTCGCCTCGACGTCGCTGCACTCGGAGTCGGTTCGCGTCCAGGGCGGCCGGCTCCGGAAGGCGGCGATCCTCGCGCGCGCCGAGGGGCGGCTCGCGAAGGGCGCGCTCGAGGACGTGCGTACCGACCTCTCGCTGACCGCGTCTCAAGCCGAACGCGGAAACATCCTCGCGGAGAACCTCGTCGTCCATGAGTTGGGGGGCGGTCGTTCCGGCGCCTACTCGCTCAAGACCCGCGTCGAGAGCGGCAGCCTGAAGGTCGGCGCGACGTCGTGGGAGAAGGTCAAGCTCGACGCGGAGGGGCGGCTCGACCGCCTGCTGGCCGAGCGCCCCCCCACCGGCCTCAAGGGCAGGGTGACGTTCGGGCGCTGGAACATCGGCCCCTTCGTCTGGGAGGACGCGAGAGGCGAGGTCGCGCTCGAGGAGGGGATCGTGGTCGTCCGGAACCTCGTCGCCGGGCTCCACGGCGGGACCGTCCGGGCGGCGGGCAGACTCATGCCCAAGGACGAGCGGATGGCGTGGGAGGGCGAGGCGCAGGCGAAGGGCCTCGTGCTCACGGAACGGATCGGGCGGCCGCTCTCGTTCGTGATCCCTTTCCTGCGCGTGCGGAAGGAGGCGGGCTCGCTCAAGGGACGCGCCGACATCGACCTGAAGCTCGCGGCGGACGACACGACCGACGCGGCGATCCTGAGGACGCTCGCCGGCGCGGGAACCGCCCACCTCTACGACATCGAGGCGCAGAACTCGATCCTGCTCCCTCTCCTCTCGCTCCGGCTCGACAAGGCGATCCTCCGGGAGCCCTTCCGGTTCAAGGACCTGCAGGTGTCCTTCGACGTGGGGGACGGCACGATCCGCCCGAAGCCGTTCGAGCTCGAGGCGCTCCCGTTCGGCATCAACGTCAAGGAGATCGAGGTCGGGCTCGACGGCACCGTGAACGCGCTGGTCGTCCCGGGCCTCCTCCCGCTGCGCGTCCGCGGCACGCTCGACGACCCGGAAGTGCGCCCGGCCCCGCTCGCTCCCTTCCGGTAGAAGTTTCCGCTTCCCTTCCCCCCAGCCCCCCTTCCCTTCCCGGCTAGCCTGGGGCACTTGTCGCACCTGCTGCTCCTTTCGGAGATCGGCCGGATCATCGGCGAGGCGCGTTCGCACCAGGAGGTGCTCGTGCGCGTCGTGCGGCTCATCGGGAGCCGGCTGCGCGCGGACGTGTGCGCCATCTACCTGCTCGACGGCGCGCGCACGACGCTCACGCTCGCGGCGACGGAGGGGCTCTCGGCGGACGCGGTCGGCAAGGCGCGGCTCGCGAAGGGCGAGGGGCTCACGTGGCTGGTGCTCGAGAAGATGGGGCCGGTCGTCGTCGAGGACGCGCCGCGCGACCCGCACTACAAGTACCTCGCGGTCACGCACGAGGAGCCGTTCCACTCGTTCCTCGGGATGCCGCTCCAGGTGCGCGGGCTCCCGATCGGCGTGCTCTTCATCCAGACGCGCGAGCTGCGCCGGTTCACGGAGGACGAGGTGCGCGCGCTCTCCGCGATCGCATCGCAGGTGGCGCCGATCGTGGACAACGCGCGGCTGCTCGCGCTCGTCGCGGGCGAGCAGCCGACGGCGGTCCAGCCGGCGCGCGACACGGGCCCGCGCCGCTTCCACGGGACGCCCTGCTCGACGGGCGTCATCGGCGGGCCGGTGCTCCGGCTCGTGGACCGGGTCCCGCGCGAGCCGCCGCCGGCGAAGAGCGTCCAGGAGGAGATCTCGCGGCTCGAGAACGCCCTGGCGCGCGCGCGGGAGGAGCTGCTCAACATGCAGCAGTGGCTCCGCGACCGCAACGCGGAGGAGGCGGCGCTCGTCTTCAGCGTCCAGCTGATGATGCTCGAGGACCCGACGTTCGAGGGGCGGATGCGCGGGGCGGTCGAGGGCGGGACGTCGGCGTACGCGGCCATCCTGCGGGTCAGCGATGACGTGGTCGCGCGCTTCGCAAACCTGCGCGACCTCTTCTTCCGCGAGCGGTCCGACGACGTGCGCGACCTGACCGCGCGGCTCCTGCGCAACGCCCGTCCGCCCGGGGAGCGCAAGACGATCACCCTCGAGGGCCGGGTCGCCGTCCTGCCGCTGCTGGCGCCGTCGCGCATGGTCTCGCTCTGCGCGGAGGGGGTGAGCGCGATCCTCGCCGGCGGCGGCGGCGCGACGTCGCACGCGGCGCTGCTCGCCCGCTCGCTCGACCTGCCGCTCGTGGTCGGCCTCGGCGACTTCATCCACGAGGCGCAGGACGGCGACCTCGTCCTCGTGGACGCGGCGTCCGGCGAGGTCGTGCTGCGGCCGCCCCCGTCGCTCGTGAGCGAGTCCACCCGCGCCGCGGCGGCGGGCGTCGAGGCGCTGCGCACGAAGTTCGCGGACCCGGGGCCGGGCAAGGGGCGGATCCGGTTCGAGGCCAACGTCTCCCTCTGGGGCGACGCCGTGCGGGCGCGCGCCGAGGAGGCGGACGGCATCGGCCTCTACCGCACGGAGTTCGGGTTCCTCATGCGCCCGGACCTGCCGAGCGAGGACGAGCAGTACGTCCTCTACCGGCGCGTCGTCGAGGAGGTCGCGCCGCTGCCGGTCACCTTCCGGCTCCTCGACGCGGGCGGCGACAAGCTCGTCCCGGCGCTGGGCCAGGCGCCGGAGCCGAACCCCTTCCTCGGCTACCGGTCGCTGCGGCTGCTGCTCGACCACCCGGAGATCCTCGGCGCGCAGGCGCGCGCGATCCTCCACGCGGTCGAGGGCTCGAACGCGCGCGTCCTCGTCCCGATGGTCGGCTCGGTCGAGGAGTTCCGCGCCGTGCGGGAGCTTCTCCGCAAGGAGGGGTTGCCCGTGCCCACGATCGGCGCGATGGTCGAGGTCCCGTCGGCGCTCATGCAGCTCGACGAAATCGCGCGCGCCGCCGACTACCTCTGCGTGGGGACGAACGACCTGACCCAGCACATGCTCGGCGTGGACCGGACGAACGCGCGCGTGACGCGGTACTTCGACCTCTGCCACCCGTCGATGATCCGCGCCCTCCACGCGATCGCCGAAGCGGCCCGGCGCGCGAAGAAGCCGCTCGGGATCTGCGGCGAGGCGGCGTCGAACCCGCTCTACCTCCCGCTCTGGCTCGGCCTCGGCGTCACGCGCCTCTCGGTCCACACGAGCCGGCTCCGCGTCCTGCGCGCGCTCGAATCGCGCCTCGACGAGAGCCACTGCCGCGCGACGGCTCAAGACCTGCTCGGGATGGACTCGGCCCGCCAGATCCGCAGCCGCCTCGAGGAGATGGCCGAGCCCGAGGTGCGCGAGCTGGTCCGCGCCCGCCTGAGGAACTGATGCGCGCGGCGATCCTCCTCGTGCTCGCGGTTCCGGCCATGGCGGACGGGATCGCGAAGGCGCAGGCCATCGCGAAGGCCGGCCCCGAGGCGGCGCGCGCGGCGATCCCGGAGCTGATCGAGCTCGGCAAGGGCTCTCCTGCCGAGCGGTTCGCCGCGCGGGACGCGCTCGTGGTCGCGGGGCCGCCCGCCGTCGCGAAACTGATCGTGGAGGCCGGGGGGAACCCGTCGCTCCGGCTCCTGCTCGAAGGCGTGAGCTTCGACGTCGGCGCGGGCGTCGTGGTCGCCGCGCTCCCCGCGCTCGCGAGCGAGGACCAAAACGTCCGCGCGATGGCGGCCGTGTCCCTGGGCGCGGCGGGTGCCGGCGGCGCGGCCGCGGTCAAGATGCTCGACGCGGCCCTCTATGACGCCGACGTGGGCGTCCGCCGCGAATCCGCGCTCGCGCTCGGGGGCATCGGCCTCGGCGCGCGCGACGGGATCGCGGGCCTCATCCACCTCGCGAACGACCCCGAGCGCGGGTTGACCCGCGAGGCGCTCCTCGCCCTCGGCATGATCCTGCGCGACGCCGCGGAGCGGGAGCGCCCGGCGCCGAAGCCCTCTCCCGAGGTGGCCCGCGCGATCGAGTCCGGTCTAGCCTGGCTTTCGAGGCAGCAGCGGCCTGACGGCTCGTGGGAGGTCCCGCCCGCGGGGGACGCGCCGGCCGCGGAGAAGGTGCGCGCCTGCGTCGCCTCGTTGGCGCTCCTCGCGATGCTCGAAGGCGGCGACCCGAACCGCCGTTCTCCCGAGCTTCGCCCGGGGTTGCGTTACGTCGTGGCCACGGACGGTTCTTCCGGCGAATACGCCGCCGAAGGGTGGTCGGTCGCGCGCGAAGCGGTGGTCGCCACGCTCTGTGCCGCAGCCCGCGTCCTCGGCGAGCCGGAGTGCCGGGTGGCCGCGGAACGCGGGCTCACGACGCTCGCGGCGCGGGCCGAGCGCAACGCGGGTGGCGAGAACGCGAAGCCTGGCCTCCCTGCCTGGGCAGCCTTGCCCTTCCTCGAGGCCGGCTTCGCGGGATTGTGCGCCGCGGATTCCGGCACGATCGCGGAGTTCCAAGCCTTGATCGCGTCCTCGCCGAAGGAGGCCAACGAAGACCCTCCATGGCTGGCGCTTGTCGCACGCGCCCAGTGGTACGGCGGCGCCGATTCCCACGCGCTGGTGGAGTCCGTTCTGAAGCTCCAACGCGAGGACGGCTCCTGGGCTTCCACCAACGCGCTCGGACCTGTCCACGCGACCGCCTGCATGCTGCTCTGCCTCGAGGCCGCCTCGGGCCTCACGCGCCCGCTCACGCTCCCGCTGCCCGACGCGCCGCAGCTCAAGGCGGCGGTCGCGACGCTGAAGATTGCGCGCCAGAGCAAGGACGGCGCGATCCGCGCCGCCGCGGAGCAGGCGCTCGCCGGGTTCCGCTGAGACGCGCGGCCTTCAGTCGCGGTGGTGCTCGCGGAACGGCTCCAAGAGCTCTGCGAGGGCTCTGCGCATCGCGTTCGGATCGTGGACGACCGTCTCGACCTTGCCTGTCCAGAGCACGCGCTGGTCGCGCAGGTCCACGAGCTTCGCTTCGATCCACCCGTGGTCGCTCGTGGGGAAGCCATCCACCTGCCCGCCCGAGCTGCCCGAGAGGAGGGCGGCGGTCACGAGCGCCGTCGCGACCGAGATGTTGATCGCGTTCATCAGGCCCTTCTTCCCGTCGTAGTGCTTCGACTCGGCCCAGCACAAGAGGACGAGCTCCGTCCCGGCCCGGCGCGCGAGGTCCCGCGCGTCGTTTTCGGACGCCCCGAGGCTCACGCAGGCCACCGGCGCCCCCGTGTCCTCCTGAAGCTGCGCCATGAGCGCGCTCTCGAGATCGGTCGCGATGCGGTGCTGCTCGGCGAGAAGCGCCTGCGCGGGCGGGTCCTCCTCGAAGTAGCTCTTCCAGAGGAGCCGGTAGTCGGCCACGACGACCACGATGCCGTGCGTCGAGGCCAGCCGCTCGTCGTACTGGCGATCGAGCGAGCTGCAGGCGGCGACGACGACGAAGAGAGCCGTGGCGACCAGCGGACGCACGCCCGCCAATCTACGCCCCCCGGCCCCCTCGACTTCGCCCCGCCGCTCAGCGTCCTCCCGGCGTGGTCGTGACCGGCGCGGGAGTGAGCGCGCGGACCGTGGCGCGATTGAGGAAGAGGAGCGCGAAGCAGGTCGCCTGGAGCGGCTGCTCGGGGTCGCGCCAGCCGCCATCCTCCTTCTGCCGGTCGAGCAGGTGGCGCGCGCCGAGCGCGTACCAGTCCCGGCCCTCGAGGTCCTTCACGCCCGCGGCGCCGCACGCGCGCTCGAGCGACCAGAGCCAGTAGTGCTTCCAGAAGTTGTTGCCGCGGCGGCCCTTCCCCTTCCCGAAGGCGTCGGCCGCGCCGCGGTTGTTCGCCGGGTCGAAGTCGCGCGCGAGCCACGCGAACGCGCGCTTGACCTCCGCGCGGTCCTTCGCGCCGCAAAGCGCGAGCATCATCGCGCCGCCCGCGGTCATCGACGCGTACGAGCTGCACCGCTGGTTGTACGAGTAGCCGAACCCGCCGTCGGCGTTCTGGGACCCGACGAGGAACGCGTCGAGCCGCGCGAAGGTCTCGTCGGGCACGGCGATCCGGCGCGCGCGCGCGACCGCGAGCGCGAGCGACGCGAGCTGCGTGTTCGAGTTGTCCCCGCCGCGCTTCGTCGCGGTGTTCCGGTACGCGTACGTCCACTGCCCGTTCCGGCACTGCCCGCGGACGAGGTCCTGCACGAGCCGCTCGACTTCCTTCGGGTGCCCGCCCTGCTCGAGGAGCGCGAGGGTGCCGAGCGCCGCGCCGTAGACCGTCCCGTCGGGGAGCAGCCGCGCGAGCCGCGTCGCCGCGCGCTCGCACGCCGGGTCCATGGCGGGCACGCCCGAATGGCGCAGCGCGAGGAGCGCGAGGGCCGTCTCCCCGGGGCCCGTGCCGAAGCCGCCGGCGGGGTCCTGCTCGTCGCGGAGCCACTTCACGCCCTTCTTGACGGCGGCGTCCACGCCGGCCGGATCGGGGGGGGCTGCGGGGGCCGTGTCGCCGCCCGCGTGCGCCGCCAGCGCGAGGCCGAGGAACAGACACCTTCCGCGCAACCCATCCCTAGATAACGGCGCCCAAAGCCCTTCCGCAAGAGGCATCTCAGGCCGGGACGGGTTTCCGCGCCGCGCCGTCCATCCGCGCGGCCGCGCCGGCCGAAAAGAGACGCGGGATTCACAGGACTGGAGGCGGGAAGGCAGACGCACCGCGAGCGACACCGCCGCGGCCCCGCCTTGCGCACCGGGCCCCTGCATCTACACTGGCCGCCCTCATTGCGGCAGCGGTCGGAGGGCTGGTGCCCCCCACGGACTTCAAATCCGATGTGCCGGGCGCAAGCCCGGTAGGTAGGTTCGATTCCTATGCGCTGCCGCCATAACGACTTCCGACGAATCGTGCCGCTCGTCTCCGTCGCGCTCAGGCCCCGTTCGTACCCCCGCTGGTACCCTTCGCGGCCTCGGTCTTGCCGAGCGCCAGCTCCTCACCCACGGCAACGGCCGCGCGCTGCCTGTCCTCGGCGTACAGGTGCGCGTAGCGCATCGTCATGTGCAGCGACCGGTGCCCGAGGATGCGCGAGACCGTCTGGATCGGCTGGCCTCGATGCACGAGGAAGGACGCGTACGTGTGCCGCAGATCGTGGAACCGCACGCCGGCATTCTCGGCCAGCACGTCCTGGCACCGACTGCGCGCGGCCTCGAAGTGATGTCGCACGGCCTCCCCGGTCCACCCGCGCCCGTCCGCGAGCTGGAACACGTGATCCTCGCCTCGGATGTCCCGAACACGCTGCGCCGTCCGGACAGCCCGTAGGGCCGCCACGAGGTCCGCAGGGATGTCGATGGTCCTCCCCTCGTTCGTCTTGCTGTTCTCGGCCCGAACGTCCACACGTGCCCTGTCGAGGTCCACGTCCTTCCACCGAAGCGACAGGATCTCGCCCCGCCGGCAACCCGTGAGAAGCGCGAACGTCGCTAGCGGTCGGAACGCCTCGGACGCAGCCGCGATGAGCGCCCTGGCCTGATCCGCGCGCAAGTACAGCTTCCGTCCCATTCCCTTCTCTGAAAACCGCTCGATGCCCCGCGCCGGATTCGTCTTGATGTACCGCTCTCGCACCGCCCACTGAAGCACCGCCGACAGATACCGGTCCGCCGTTCCCCCGCTGCACAACGTACCGCGACGGCCCATAGCCTTGACGCCCTCCACGAAACGCCTAACGTCCTCCTGGCGAATGCGGTGCATCGGCCCCTTCGCCCACGCCTCCCCTGCGATCACGTCGAGCCGCTGCCTGTCCGCAGCCAGCGTCGCCGGCCGCTTCCGTTCCCTCGCCCACTCGAAATACCGTTGCCGCGCATCCGCGAGCGACAGATTCGGCCCAGCAGCGTCACCGAACACACCGCGCAGCACCGTGTCCACGTCCGCGCCCTCAATGAGCATTGCGTGCGCTCTCGAGCGCTTGCGCTCCGCGGCTCCCTTCGTCATCCCGGCGAATCGGGTGACCTCTCTGCCCTCCCAGCGGAACCGGAGCGAGTACCCGGGTTGTCCCGGTCGCTCCAGCACCCTGCCGAACACGTTCCTGCAGCGCTTCACCATTGGACCTCCTCCGCCGTCGTCTGACCTCTGACTGGCGCAATCGCACACCCGACTTGCCGAGCAGTTTCCTCCGAGGGGCCGACGCGCCCCTGAGTCGCCATCGCCCCAGGTTGGTGAACTCCCACTTGTTCCGACTGGGCAGGTTTCAACTCTGCCAGCGCCAACCGCGGCCTACCGGAACCGCCTACGCACCGCTTATACTCCTTCCGGTGAGTGCCCTCACGTCCCCTCAGACTCCGTGGCCTCCTGCCCATCCTCGGCCCTTCGACGCACCCCGTCCCCGCGCTCGCGACTGGGCACGCCGAGAGCGGACGCCTTGCAGATCGGAGTAGCTATGGCACGTACGAAATCGACTAGCCCGACCGACACGCAGGACTGGGGCCGATTCCTCATAGTGGAGCCGCGTGAGCCGAGTCCGCCGTTGACGTCCGACGAACAACGGGTCTCAGCAAGCCCGCTCGACTTCAGCGTGCAGACTCTCGTGGACGAGGTGATGAAGCCTGCTGGGCGTCTGTACGTCGACGACTGGCAGCGCGCCTACGTATGGGACAACAAGAAGGCATCGCGGCTCATTGAGTCGCTCCTCCTCAACATCCCTCTCCCCGTGTGCTACTTCGCCGAGGATCAAGACGGCCGCCTCTCCATCATCGACGGGAACCAGCGCATCAAGAGCCTCAAGCGCTACGTGAACAACGAGTTCCCTCTGGCCGGCTTGACCGCACTTCCCGAGTCGAACCGCCTGAGGTTCCACCAGTTGCCGGCACGTCTACAGAATCACATCTGTACGCGAGCGATCCGCTGCATCGTCATCGACAAGTACAGCCCGCCACGCATCAAGTTCGACGTCTTTTCGCGCTTGAACACGGCGGCTACGCCCCTGAATGATCAAGAACTTCGGAACTGCCTCCAGCGTGGCACCTTCAACGCGCTACTTCACGAACTCTCCCACCACGACGCGTGGCTCCAGCTGATGAACAAGAGAAAGCCCGACAGGCGCATGCGCGATGCGGAACTGATCTTGCGTTTTTTTTTGTTGACCTTTCACCTAGAGACGTACCAGCGTCCGCTGCATGCTTTCCTCACGGACGAGATGGACAAGATGCGCTTCCCGACTTCTGATGCCTTAGATAAAATGCGAACCCTGTTCGACCGTGTCGTTCGGCGCTGGCTTGACTTCATTGGTCCCGGCGGAGCATTCCGCAGGCTTGACGCGAGCGGCACACCGTACGGCCGGTTTCTTGCCGGAATTTTCGACGCACAGATGGTCGGCCTCGCGCGCGCGCTCTCCACGACTCGTTCTCCCAACGAGGTTCGACAGTTCACCGTTGACGCTACGCGCGACGACACGCCGTTCATGACCACTGTGCTCGTCGGTAGCAGCCACGTGGAGAATGTAGGCTCCAGAATCGAGCAGTATCGGATCTTCTTTTCCCGGGCCTCCTAAATGCCGAGCCTCGCCCTTGGCCAGGTCCGCGCCCTCTATCCCGAAGTAGATCAACTCCTCCTTCTTGGGAACGATCTCCGTCAGGTGCGCCAGCGTGTCTGCGCCCGTGCGGCTGTCGTCTTGACCCATGCACATCTTGAGGCTTACGTGGCCACGGTCGTGCCGGAGTTCCTAGACTATCTGAACCGGAACGCCCGACCGCGCACGCGCTGGCACGACGAAATTCACACTAGTGCTATGGTCGACGCGCTTGCCGCTGACGCCGGCCGTGTGGTCAACGCCGAAGGCGAACAGCAGGCGCGCACGAGAACCAGACAGTTGGTGATCAACGTCCGCGCTGTTGATCGTGTGTCTCGGTCTGTGCCTCTACGGCCGGCCGCGATACTCGGCGACTTGAAGTATCCCAAGCTCGACAACATCCTACTCGTATTCTCGCGACTGGTACTGCCCGGGATCGTGCAGGACCTCTCACAGGCCGATGGTGTGTCGTATGGTTTTGCCCTTACGACACTCAACGAAGACCGCGGCGCGATTGCGCACGGCGATGCCATAGCGCCGTCAATCGCAGATGTTCGGCAGACAATACGAAGTGTCCGTCGATTCATGGCCTCACTTGATCGCCGCCTCGCAGTTCACGCACAGACGCACGTCGGCTCCCTGCCTTGGTGACGCAGCAGGCCGTCAGACTCTTGCCCTAGAACGTCCCCCGCTCTAGCCGGCTTGTCAGGCCCTGCACCCCGGCCTCCCGCAGCACCGCGAGGAAGTCCCTGAGGGGCGTCAAGTCGCTCGACAGCGCGAAGTGCATGTCCAGCTCCGCGTTCCGGTAGTTCCTCGCGAAGTTCCGCACACGCAACGCGAACACCCGCTCAAAGAGCTGATCGCGCATGAGATTGATCGCCCGCCGCGCCGACAGCGCGTACCAAGGAGCGTTCCTGATCTGGTCGAAGAACTCCGAAAGCTCGCCGGCTCCCTCCATCACGTGGTCAACGATCGCGTCCTCAACGGCCCGCACGGATACGACTTTCGTCTCCGCCGCGATCGCGCACAGATGAACGAGGTCCTCCGCAATCGCATCGCCCACCGCTCGCCCTGTCAACCCAGGTACGCCCACGATCAGAAAGACGTACGAAAGGTGCTCCTCTTCCTGCTTCTGAAGTGCTTGATGAATCTTGTAGGTGGCGAGCGCGAAGCAGTTTTCCGGATCGAGACCGACTAGGTCCGCGGCGTTCCGAAACACGGACCCGTGGAACTTGATGTTTACGCGAAAGACCGCCCGCCCCTTGCCGTTCCGAACTCGGTAATCGGTGTCCGACCGCGACTTCCGTTCGTCGTCTAGAACGAACTCCGTCGTGCTGAGCGCCTCTTCGTAGATCTCCTCGAACGCGCGCTCCGCGAGTGCCCCGATCAAGAGCTGCCCGAGATTGCGGCGCGCGACGTCCTCTGACTCCGACGACAGGCCCGGCAGCTTCATCCCCGCCACAGCCTCGAACCAATCCCCGCCGGCCACCATCTTCTTGAGGTGCCCGGGGCTCGTCCCGTACTTCTCTGCGGTCTCCTTCACGTCCGCGCCGCCGGCGACGTCGGCAGCGGCAAGCAGCACATGGAGCCTCTTGGGCGGCATCCCTTCACCGAACACACGCCTGACGCATGCGACGAGCTGGTCGGCGTCGTCAATCATGCCGACTTCGCGCTACGCTTCCCGCGCTGGATGCCGAATCGCACCTTCGAGGCCTCTAGGTACTTCCTGTTGCTCTCGAAGGCCATCCACCTACGTCCGAGGCTCTCCGCGACAGCCCCCGTCGTGTTGCTCCCCGCGAAGGGATCAACGATCAAGTCCCCTGGCTCTGTCAGAAGCCGCACATAGAACTCCGGCAGCTTTGCAGGGAACCTCGCAGGATGGGGTTTCACCCCAAGCTCGCGGCAGGCCGTGATGTACTCCGAGTTGCTCTCGTTGTTCCCGCACTCAAGGAGGTTCGTCGGGATAGCCCCGCCGTTGTCGAAGCGGAACTTGTCCGTGATGTTGTGCCCACTCGGCCGAACTCTCGGCCTATACCCTCGCCTCAGCAAGCGCACCATGTCCGGCGAGTACGGCACGAGCACGTTCCGATTGTCGGCCTTCGGCGACTCGCTCTTCGACAACCACCAGACGTACTCGACGCTGTCCTTCACGCGAATCCGCCGCACGTTCACCCACTCCGCAGGTGCCGGCAGTTTTGCCGGATTGAACCAGAAGCACTCCTGCGCCAGATGGAACCCAACCTCTTCGCACAGCATGAGCAGAACGCGAAAGTGGTACAGCGATCGCGTGGCATGACCCGGGTTGTAGCTCCCGCCGATGTTCAGTACGAAGCTACCGTCATCCCGAAGCACGCGGTGAATCTGCTCCGCGAACGGCCTGAACCACTCGACGTACTGCTCCTTCGACGCGTTCCCGTACTCCTTCTGGAACTCAAGAGCGTACGGCGGCGACGTAACGACCAAGTGGACCGATCGCTCCGGCAGCCGCGCCAGAAGCTCTCTAGAGTCCCCAACATACGCGACGCCCACACCCGTCTCGTAGCAGGGGCGCACCCGTGCGAGCCGCCGCACGCGCCGCTCGACCCCGTTGCGACTCTGTCTCGCGATCATAGACGCCGAAACCTCCTCACTCGAAGCTCTCCGATTCTAGGCACCGGCACGGACGCTACCGCCCTCTAGCCAGCTGGCCTGCCGTCTCGTCCCGTGGCCTTCGTCCCGTGGACGATTTCCCCAAGGAGTCAAGTCAACGGACGCCGCGGCGGCGGGGGGGGAGCATCCGCCCCCCGCCCGCCGCCACGAGCCCCTTGAAATCCGATGTGCCGGGCGCAAGCCCGGTAGGTAGGTTCGATTCCTATGCGCTGCCGCCAAGCTCCTAGTCGGCTTCCGGCTTCCCCGAGAACATCTCCTTGTCGCGCTCGGGGTCGTAGAAGAACCACTGGCGGCCGGCGCGGATGAGCTTGCGGTTCATCTCGCGCGTGAACTTCTGGCCCTCCGCGGTCGAGCCTTTCTCCTCCCACTCGACGTCCGCCCAGAGGCCGTGGTAGTCGAGCTTCGTGATCCGGAGCGACGTCAGGAACTCCGGGATCTGGCGCGGGTCGGTCTTGAACGACATCACGTCCTGCTCCCACTGCGCCTTCTCCTGGCCGTCCATCCGGTGAAGCGGCGACCAGCAGAGCCAGAACCCCTTCCGCGCGACCGGCTCGTTGAAGTGATATCCGGTCGCACGGCAGCCGCCGCAGTTCTGCTTCGCCGGCTTCTGGGTCTCCGGGTCGATGTGCGGCAGGCGCACGATCCCCTTCCCGTTGCAACGTACGCACGTATCGATGAGCGCGTCCCGCCGCCGGTTCGAGAAGTAGAAGTTCATGAGGAAGTCGCGCGCGGTCTGGATCCCGCGCGACCGCTGCTCCTTCGACTCCTCGAGCTCGGGCAGGGCCGCGAGCTCCGGCGCCGCAGGGGACGCCGGCTCCGCGACCCGCGGCGGCTCGGGAAGCTCCCCGTCCGGCGCCTCGGGCTCCGGGGGCTTCTGCTCCTCCGGCTTCGCCTCCGGCGGCGGCCCCGCCTTCCTCGCCTCCTCCGCGCGCACCCGCATTTGCCGCGCGAAGACGGTCGCGCGGAGCTGCGCCGTTCGCCGCGCGAGCCGGATGACCATCGTGTCCGCCTCGCCCGAGTCCCCGGTCTCCGACGCCTTCTGGCAAAGCTCGATCGCCTTGTCGTAGTGGGCAAGGATCTCTGCGAGCTGCGCGTCGGTCACCTCGTTCGCCCCGAAGACGAACTTGTTCCAGAGCTCCTTCGCCGCCTCGTACTCGCCGCTCGCCTGCACGAGGAGGGCCGCGACTTTCTTGTCGTCCTGCGCTTCCGCGGCGGCGACGAGAAGGAGAAGGGCAAATGCCACTGCTCTCATTGCAAGCACACGAGTACCAGAGGGCCCGGGTTGCGGCAACCCGACGGGAAGTGAGGGGGCCTCGGGGGCCGTCAGGAGTTGGCGCGGATGGCCTCGCGCACGAGGTCCACGGCCCTGTCCAGGTCCGCGCGACGCGCGAACCGGAACTCCAGCCAATCACGCCGTGCCCGGGCGTCTCCGAGCGCCCGGATGCGCGCGCGCGTGAGCCGGATGTCCAAGGCCCTTTCGCCGTGGAAGTGGGCGATCTCGCGCGTGCCTGCGAAGAAAGCCTCGTCGCCCGTGAAACGGGAACGACGCAGTTCGACGCCCCGCAGCCCGAGGATCCGTCCGGTCAGCTCCGCGCACAGGCCCATCCGCATAGGATGGCACGGCCCCCAGCACGCCCGCCACCCGCGCACTGACTCCTACTCAGCGGCGCCCTCTCCGCGAGTTCTGGGAGCACCGGTGGCGGCGGGACGGCGGGTCCTTGGAGGAGCGCATGCCGGTGTACGTGCAGCGGCTGCTGGACCGGTTCTTGGAGGGCGCGGGGCTCGCGTGCCTCGTGCCCGAAACGGAGTAGCGAAAGTGTGGGCGGCAAGCGGGAAGCCGCGTTTTTCACGCCCACGACGGTCCCGAGCTAGCATGAACGTGCGTGCAGATGTGAAGCGGCTGCGACTTCCCTGAGCCCGCCAGCAAACATGCGCTACCGCTGCTGGAATAGCAGGTGCCCGAACTATGCCGGAAACGGCGTGCGAATCGGCCAGCACGAGGTTGGCCGGGACGTCGCCGGTAAGCCCACATGTCCCCACTGCGGCAGTCCGGTCCGCCGAGAAGGTGACACACGCGACGCGAAGCGAACCGCGGGCGCAGCAGGGGGCGCACTCCTCGGCTGGGCGGTCGGTGGTCCGGTTGGAGCCGTTGTCGGCGGACTCATCGGCCTGATACTCGGAGACTCGGCCGCTGATCGCGAGGAGTAGGCGTCGAGCCGGCCATGGACACGATCCTCTCCCACTACGGCGGTCTGGCGACGTTGATCGTTTCGGCTACGGTCCCCATCTTCGGGGTGAGCCTGTGGTGGATGCTGCGGATGGGCGGGCAGCGGCGGGTCTCTGAGTGGGTTGTCAGACAGTTCGAGCCGCGGGCCGTGGAGGCGAGAGAACGCATCCACGCCGGGCTCTCTCTCCGCCCGGAAAGGCCCGCCGAGGAGCAGGCGCGCTGCATCGACGCTCTCATCGAGGGCCTAGACCGGTGGCGCGCGAAGACGGCGGGGGCGCGCACGCACCTTAGATGCCTCACCTACTGCAAGTGGACGCTGGGCGGCCTTGTCGCCTCTATGGCTGGCGTTTCGGTCTGCGGCGTGTTCCCCGAGCTGCGGGGGACATGGGGCGTGGCTCTCGTGTTTCTGTGGGTGATGTGCTTCCTCATCTTCGCGTTGGGCGCCTTCCTGATCCTCCGCCTCGTGTGGCACGCTGGAGAGCCCAAGGCCGACACGTAGCCTAGGGCTACGGCTCCTTCAGGCTCCGATCAAGGGCGCACTCAACTCGGACGGCCCCGAGGGAAGCGAGAGTCGATTCCGCACGGCGGACCGCTGGAAGCCCAAGAAGAGCCAGCATCGCGTCGAAGTAGACCGCGGCGAGCAGCTCAAGGACGACCGGATCAACCGAGCGTAACGCCCCATCGTGGACAATGCCATCGCGGAGTCGGTTCAACTTGCCCATGAGGAACCGTCCTGCGATTTCGCGAGCGGTCGTCTC